>Ga0131853_10000022_pt1 | contig 225776 bp, 183 predicted proteins | sample TergutLab28metaG_FD_92764 | JGI IMG/M metagenome (GOLD analysis project Ga0131853, IMG submission 92764) | Labiotermes labralis P1 segment gut microbial communities from Petit-Saut dam, French Guiana - Lab288 P1 (version 2) (version 2) | ecosystem: Host-associated > Arthropoda: Insects >... | reverse complement strand
CATTTGCACTAAATACATCGCCGCCGTTACCCGGAACCTCTCTAACTTGGCTTTGATCGCTTCTGCGAACCCAAAAGCCGCGAAAAGTTATTTGTTCGCTGCTGGGGTTATTTATCATCCCCCTTAAAGACGCTGATGTAGGGCCGGTTACTGACCCAAACCCAGACACTGTTGGGGCGCTTAACGGTACAAATAAATCATCTGAAGAATTGGGGACATCAAAATCACTCCAAAGGCTTTCATCTATTACGGGTAGATCATAAAAAGAAAATATTTCCACATTCTCTTCTTCGTAATATTCTGAGGTATCATAAACACTCGACGTTGCTGCGCCGCTTAGTGAAAGCAGAAATAATGCTGACAGCAATAAACACATCACCTTTTTAAGCACTGCTTTTCTTCTTACTGTTTTCATCATTTCCTCCTTTGTTGGCAAGGAAGCGTTGATTTTGGCTTTGCCCTGCGGGCAAAGCTAAAGAGGCACGCCTCTTTGCAATTTTGATGATTTTACCACATTAGCATTTTAACTACAAGCATTTTTATTTATCTTTTTGCATTATTCCACACAATACGCAAAAAAGAAGCCATCACGCTAAGTAATAAAACTTAACATAATGGCTTCTCTTATACATATGCCATCTGATAACTGAGATGGCATATGCGTTTTTTCGCGCTTTTGGTTTGGATGAATTTATTCTGACAAATCACATTCACATAAGGGTGTATTGCAGTTGCAATATTCAATACTTATAGGCAGTGCGATAGCTCGCCCTTGAGGAGGTCTTATTAGTGGTGGTTCAGTACCTCCTTCGCATGGACCCGCATAAACAGGTACTATAGCGCTCAGCACTAGAACTAAGGTGATTGCTACAGCGATTAATTTTCTTTTCATATTTCAACCACCTTTCATTACCAACAAAAAATCCATTCATAAATATCATTAATTACACTTTTAATCTTCGAAGCCTTCTTAGATTGAACTATTTTGTCATAATGTCGCGAAAGAAGTTTACAAAACTCAAGGGCAATAAAATGATCATGATTTTGACGAAAATGTGGTATTGCTACAACTTCTATATATTTACATGCAACCTCATTCGGAGTAGCCATGCGGCGGCTAAGAGCAAGATAATACTCTATAGCCTCAAAATATATTATCCACAGCTCATTAGTGCTGCATAAATCCTGTGCTTTATTTATCTCACGCTCTGCGCTAGAAAACTTTTTATTCTTTATAATACAGCAAATCTTATGAAACAGAGACGCAAAATAGTTATCTGTATCCTTTGGTAGATATTTTAGAGCTTGATTAAAATAATCTATAGCTAAATCCCAATTTTCTCTTATCTCGAATAAATAGCCAAGGCCAAATGAAACACGACCGATATAAACTCCATCTTTCGTACTTTTAGCCTTTACCATATGTTTATCAAATAGCTTTTCAGCTTCAGACAGTCTGTTCACTTTAATATAGTTAATCGCAAGACCAATACCCAAGTTAAGATGGTGATTTACCTTCCTGTCTTCCGGATACATCCGCAATGTCTTATCTGTGAAAAATATAGCCTTATATGGTTTTCCAATATACGTATAACACATCGTTATATTATAGTAAAGCCTCACATCATCTTCCGGCAAAATATCTTTGTTATCATTCAGTATTTCATATGCCTTTTCAAAAAATGCCGTTCCGCTATCATAATCCCCTTGAAAACAACCAAGAAGCCCCAAGCTATAGTTATAATGATATCGATTTTCCTTATTCGCCCTGTCCATATAATCTCGGGCATCATCAAGCTTATCTTTAGCAGTGTCATAGTCACCTTCAGCAATCAACATCTGCGCCTCAAACATCCTAAACAATAAAACCATATCAGGATCACAGGGCTCTAAATAACTAATATTGACCATACTTTCATATATCTTTCTAGCCTCAGTTAAATTTCCGCCCCTAATAAAATCACGACAGCGGTAAAGATCCTCCTTAGATACAGCACATTCTTCCTTTGATAAGGGGAGTCCTTCCAAACGCAAGCGCTTTCTTAATCTTCTTTCTTGCACTTCCGTATAAGCAATTTCGCCTCTTTCCACCGCCTTAACAATTTGTGAATCCGTACCTGCTATGCTACCAAACTCATTCTCACTTATACCATGATGCGTTCTTAGAATAAATAACTTTTCTCCCACAGACAGTGTTGCCATAATATCCACCTCACTATAGCGATTTATATGACAGAGTTATTCAAATTTCAACATTATTTTTTATGCATCATAAACACCAAGAAGATAAATGTCAATACATGTATTAAAAGTTAATATTTACTGCACCTTCTCATTTTTTGGAATATTTTTGTCGAAAAGTAGTTGACAAATGAATCAGAGAAGAAATATAATCAAATCAATTCTTGAAAGAATTGGTAAATATGGTGTATTTCTCCATGCATTAATATTCTAGCGTTGATGCATATTGCGTGTAAAATGCGGAGAAATAATTTCTTTAATTAAAAGGAGCGATTTAGATGACAAAGAAACTAGTAAGCTTTTTTCTTGTACTGGCATTCGTTTTCAGTGCTACAATCTTTGTTTTAGCTAACGACCTCGAGCAATTTATGCCAGAAGAAAATCATGCTCATGATGGATGTTTTTTCTGCAATACAAATGCAGAATTAGACCTAGAAGCCTTACTGGGTGAGTCAGTAAGATTGGAGTTATCAGAAATAGACTGGTCAGATTATGCTGTAGTACAAGAGCTGGACAGGCTATTAGCACAATGCCCCGTAAATATTGCGAATATTGAGGCGCGCGAAGCAGAGTTTCAAGAATTTTTAGCATATGAAGCAGAGCTCTATTCAAGAGCTCAACGCGGCCCTATCTCCCATACCATTAATGTGCCTGTTTTCCAGCAGGAGCGTCCTTACTGGTGCGGACCGGCAACTGCTAGGCAAGTAATCCATTTTCGAAATAATAGCGCAGCATCACAGTCCGATTTAGCTACAGACATAAGGACAACGCACAACGGCTCTGACGTTCATGTTGTAGGTTCAGTGGTTAATGATCATACTAATGCTAGATACACACATAGCCACATGAGTCGTGTGCGAAATGAATGGGTTGATCAAGTGCGATTCTCTATTGATAGACGGCAGCCTGCATTAATAACAATCAGAACAATGGGTATTCCCGCATTCCCTTATAGCGTGGAAGGTCACATTGTAAACGTAAGCGGATACGATCTTGCGCAAGCGGCGCCAGCATGGGGTGGTTCATTGGATTGGATTGGCTCAATAAGGATAACTGATCCACATGGCCCAGGTTTAGGCAATAGATGGTACAACGTCAATACTTTATTCAATGCGCATGTCACTAATCGCTTGCACCAAGATTGGATGGTTGGCAGGGCATCATGGTAAGTGTAAAGAAATTATTCTTTATACCATTCGCGTTATGCATAATTATGATTTTCCAAGGGTGCGGCAGCAATGCTGCTGCACCCTCGGATGATGATGCATTTGCCGACTGGGTCGTAGACAGGATGATTTTAGATAGTGAGTTTTTGTTCAAGCAAAAGCCTCCATTTGTAAGAGAGGTAACTTTTGTACCATATATGACATGGGAGGCTTTGGATAATAACGCCCCTCTAACAGTAAACCTTTTTTATGAAAGCATTATAGATTTGGTAGCCTTTAGAGACGGGCATATATATACCCTTGCAATATCCCATGAGACCATGCTTGACAATAGTCTTGAGAATAGTCGCCCATATACATTTATATCACAGATAAACTATACAGATAGATATATAGATTTAATGATGTATGCTTCGGGTGCGCGTCCTTTTGGCGGCATTGATTTTGCACATTATATAAGATTTAACCATGAACGAAACATTACGACTTTGTATTATGTCGAATCACGTCCGATGAATGGACATATTTGGAGCAGACTAATAACTATACCTTGGCGTATTGATGATAGCTCCCGGGTGAGCACTTCACCGTATGAACGAAGACCAGATACTTGGCAGTGCGAAAGCCCAAGACACCCATTTATATCATATTCAGATGAGTACATCATCCTAAATTATATTGAGGATAATTCATATGTATTGGGTTATATAAGATATGATGACCCCCGTATGCGCTTTACTGAAGTAGTTAGGTATGACTTTACTGTAGATGAAGACATGCTTATGACTGGCAGAATCCCAATATATGCAACAGCCGACAGCCATGGAATATACTTTCAAGTCATTACTTTAGATGGAGAGCATTTGGATTTTGGCGGCGAAAGCAAGCTATATTTCTTTTGCTTTGAGTCCAGAATCCATGAACGCATACTTCACATGGACGACAGTATTACGTATATAAACGGCAGAAATGGTATTCTTGTTTATAATTATTACTCTGTTGATAATCCAAGAGCAATGACTGGGCGCATTGTACATTTAGATGACAATTGGAGTGTAACAATTCCGCATGTTACACCAGTAAACGATATCATTTTCTCAGCTATAGAAGATGAGTTCATTTTTATCGTAACAACTGAAAATATAATCGCGTATAATTTGCAAACTAGAGAATTTCTCTATGTTGATGTGAACTCGCTATCCAATGGACTCAGGTCAAACATTAGAATGTCGGGAAACCAATTTGGATGGCTAAGCGTTTATGATGATTCAACAATAGTGTTTTATCGCATTCACTTGAAATAATCGCCAAGCATATTAAAAAAGAGCTGTCCTGCTTTTACTTAGCAGAACAGCTCTTTTCAATAAAAATAACAGAACATAAATACTATAACAAACCCAACATCCCCCTGGCATCTTCCGCCGTCGCAACTTCCAACCCCATAGCATCTATAAGGCCCACCAACGCAGTAACCAATGAAACATTATTTGATACCAGTCTTCCATTTATATATGCACTATCCTCAAACCCAATCCGTACAAGCCTAGCCCCAAGACCCAGAGCACAGGCCATTAACCCAAAATCTTGGCGGTGGGCATGGGTAAAACCCCATAAGCCATCCCCAGGCGCAAGATACTGCCACATAGCCGTAAGGGCGTTGGCGGTAGCCGGGGCACCACCTTCATGACCAACTACGATATTCATCACCATAGGCCGGGGAAGCCCTAATTTGGCGTCAAGCCTGCGTGCCGCATCTATCATGCCCAACTCGAATACTTCGATTTCGGGCATTTTATTTTGCTGCTTTAAGATTTGAACACAGGTTTCAACATCTTCTATCGGGTTCACATACACTGCCTTGCCTAGATTTACAGACCCTACGTTTAGGCTACAAGTCTCAACCAATGGCAGATATAGCGGGGCGCAGCGCTGGTGGATATCCATATCTGATACCCCTCCGGTGCTTCCTTGCAGCACTATATCTGAACGGCGGCGTATAGCATCCAGGCACGCGTTAAACTCCGATGTATTATCTGTGAGGTAACCGTTTTGATCCCGTACATGCAGATGTACCATGGCGGCCCCAGCCTTGGCACACTCGGCTACTTCTTCTGCCAGGGCATGGATATTAATCGGATGCGGGGTGGCTGATACCGGGGCTACGGATATTATTACTTTGTTCATTTTGCTAGGGCCTCAAAACATAGCGGAGGGCTTGCGTATACAGGGATATCTACTAAGTCGTTAAGAGCTTTTTCCATACGCATCATGCTGGCCTGGGCTAGTACAATGCAATCGGCGTTTTCTTTGGCTAGTTTTTCTACTGTGCTTTTAATTATTTCGTCATGCTTTGCTGGGTCGCCGGATATCAGGGCATCGAAGGCACCTTCTGCTAGGCCGCTTATGGCTTCGATTTCTTTTCCTGCCAACTTTGCCTTAGCTTTTATAAAGCGTAGAGTTGGGTCTAAAGTTGTGGGCAGAGTAGCCACCACCGCAATTTTCTTGTGATTTTCTACGGCCTTTATTGCCATGGCCTCATCAATCCTGATAAGGGGCACAGGGCTGGCTGGCGCGGCGGCATCTGCTACATCCCCTACTGACGAGCATGTATTTAGGATAATATCCGCACCCATATCTACCGCCGCCTTATAGTATTTATTTAAAAGACTTTTTACATTGGCAGTGACTTCCCCAGCCTTTACGCACTCGCCTATGATATTATCGTCGATTATGCTTACTTGGCGGAAGCCTGGCAGCATTTGGCTGATAAGTGCCGAGAGTGGGTCTTGCAGGCCTTTACCTGTATAAATTGCCACAATTGTCTTCATATTGAACCTCCAAAATTATTCTGTTTGCCCCGATACTTTGGCCATAAGCGATCTATTCACCAATAATCCTGGCAAACAGCTCCTTCTCTTCCTCATCGGTTATGCTTAGGAAGCCTTCCTTACACAAATCTCCTAGGCTTCTCTGGCCTACCATTTCCCTAAGCATATTGAGGGAAGGCATACCTGGGAGCTTTTTAAGCTCAGCCTGGGCATTGGGATATTCGTATATATCTGGAATTGGGGTATCCATGGTTATGCCTTTTTCTATTACCGGGAAGCTGAAGTTGTACTCACCGGGTTGAAGCTCTTTTTCTTCGCCTTCTAGGGTCAAAATCGCCGTAGAGCCGTATGGCACGGTGAAGCTGTAATGAATTTGTCCATTCTCGTACTTCCAGGCGCTTTTTATTATCCCTACAACAGAGTGGTACTCTGCTTCAATGCTGCCCAGTAGCGGATCAGGTTTTGGCGCAAGGCGGAATTTCCTAAAACCGGGGTACTCCTCAATTGGGTCAATCCCGGCTACATCTCTGTACACCCACTCCATTATAGAGCCGTATGTGTAGTGGTTTAGGGAGTTCATCCCTGTGTCGCTTATGCTGCCATCAGGCAGAATGGAATTCCACCGTTCCCATATGGTGGTGGCACCCATGTTTACCTGGTATAGCCAGCTTGGGAAGTCTTCTTGCAGCAATAAGCGGTAGGCGATATTGTTGCTTCCGCTACCAGAAAGCACCCGGCATAAATATGATGTACCTATAAATCCAGTGCGAAGATGATAGTCAGATTCTTTTAATTTAAGTGAAAGAGAATGAGCCGCTTCATGCCGCCATTTTTCTGGGATGATATCCATGATTAGTGCCAGAACATAGGCTGTTTGAGTGTTTACAGCTAGTCTTCCGGTGGGGGTTACGTATTCGTTAATGATAGCACTGCGCACTTCTTCCGTCAGCTTGCCATAGAACTCTTCATCCTGTGTATACCCCAGCACTTTAGCCGCTTTAGTCACAAGCAGTGACGAATATCTATAGAAGCAACTGGCCAGATACGTGCGGTCAGTCCCGCCAAAACGGTTGCCTATAGAATCTTCTACATCCAAAGCCAACCAGTCGCAGAAATGGAAATCACCTTTCCATAAGCGGGTATCTCCGGTTTTGGCGTCATGACTGCGGATATAATCCACCCATGCCTTCATACTGGGGTATTGGCGCTTTAGAATACGGGCATCACCATAGCGGATGTAGTGATTCCAGGGGATAATGGTAGCGGCATCCCCCCAGGCACATGAACCTGTTTGTTTTACGTCATGTTTAGGGATTACAACCGGCACCGTTCCGCCCATGGCCTCTTGCTCCATCCATAGATCATGGAGATATTTTGTAAAAAATGCCGCAACATCCATATTAAAGGCCGCTGTACCAAAGAAAGCCTGGGCATCTCCGGTCCAGCCCATACGCTCGTCACGTTGTGGGCAGTCTGTGGGTACATCTAAGAAGTTTCCGCGTTGACCCCATAGGGTGTTTTCAAATAGGCGGTTCACCTTTTCGTTAGAGGTCTTTATAAAGCCTGTTTGCTCAAGCTGGGAGTAGATTACTAAACCGGTGAAATCCTCGGCTTTTACGTCTTGGTGCCACTGAGTTAGCTTTACATATCTAAACCCGTAGAAAGTAAATTGCTGGCGCACCTTTTTTTCTACTCCGTCGCTTACATATTTGAACTCGCATAGCGCACCGCGAAGATTGTCTCGGTAGAAATTGCCACCCTGCAACACTTCCCCGAATTGCAAGTGTATTTCACTGCCCTTAGGCGCGCGATTTGTGAACTCAAGCCAGCCCACCATGTTTTGCCCCAAGTCTAGTACGGTTTCTCCTGCCGGGGTTTTTATAATTTCTATTGGTTTTAGCTCATGCATTATGGCAATTGGGGGGTTGAGCCTGGCTTCCAGTACCGGAAATGTAGCTGTAGATAGCTTTACGTCCATTGCCGCGCCTGGATTTAATGTATCGTCGCGATATTCCCCATCAAAGATATTCGAATCCTTTACAGTCGAAAGCTGATATTTCCATGATGTATCCGTAGCAATAACCTGGGTGCCATCTTCATAGGTAATTACAACTTCACAGATTAATGCAAACTCATCACTATATAGGAAATTATCTCGGTGAAGACCATAACGGCCTTTGTACCAGCCGTTACCCATATCTACGGCTATCGAGTTATCACCGCTTCTGATCATGGGGGTGATATCATAAGTTTGATATTGCAGCCACTTATCGTAGGCAAATAAGCCGGGGGAAAGAACCTCGTCAGTGGCATTTTGACCATTGATGCGCAGATTATATAACCCCAGACCACAGATATAAGCACGTGCTGATATTACAGGCTTAGCGGAGTTAAATTCTTTGAAAAAAGTTGGGTGACGTGTAGGCTCGGTTGCTGGTGATATCCATTTTGCCTGCCACGGCTCATCTATTTTAGAGGTTTCAAACCATGATACCTCGCTGGCTCCGTTTACCGTTACACGCCAGTAGTAGCGGGTACGGGGTTTTAGATTTATTTCAGGAATATGGCATAGACTATCCAGGTCGTCTTCTTTTTCATAAATATTATCGGTAAAGTCCTGGTTTTGAGATATTTCTATTTTCGTCTTCTTGGCGTGGCCTCCTTCTACTATCCAGCTTAGGGCTGGGCCGTCTTTTAAGTCGTACCCCAGTGGATTTCTTAGGTGATTGCATTTAAGATTCGTTACTTTTAAGCTCATATGCTTCCTCCTTTGTTGGTCAGCACCATATCTAGTGCGGCTTTCCATCCTTTTTGCTTTTTATGGCGAGTTTCTTCATTCATTTTAGGTTTAAAACTTTTTCTTTTTATACGGGAAAACAACTGTTGCTTATCATATACACCCAGTGCAATCCCAGCCATATAGGCCGCTCCGGCACCGGATAGTTCTTCAATTTCCGGTACAAGCACTGATAGATTGATTATATCGCTTTGAAATTGCATAAGAAAGTTATTTCTTGTGGGGCCGCCGTCTACCCGTAGTGGATGAGATTCTAGACCTTGAGCCGATAATTTCATTGCGGCAATAATATCAGCAATTTGGTATCCGATAGCCTCCAATGCAGCCTTTACGATTTCGGCCTTCCCAGTGGTACGGCTCATACCGCATATAACCGCGCGGGCGGTGCTTTCCCAGTATGGGGCCCCTAGGCCTGTAAAGGCCGGCACTAGGTAGGTTTCATCTTCCGGGTTGGCTTTTTGGGCATATTCTTCTGCCTGATTTGGAGATTCTATTATCCCAAGATCATCCACCAGCCATTTGATTATTGCCCCGGTGTAGTTGATATTTCCTTCAAGTATATAGGAAGTTTCTCCGCCTATATTCCAGGCTATGGAGGTTACCACATTGTCACTTGCAATGGGTTTTGGGCCAATATTCATAACAACCGATGAGCCGGTGCCATAAGTGACCTTCATCATACCCGGGCTATGACAGCCTTGGCCGAAAAGTGCCGCGTGGGAATCTCCCATTACACCGTAGATGGGTATTGCTTTATCAAAAAAAACATCACAATTTGTATATCCAAAACAAGAGTCTGATGGGCATATTTCCGGTAAGATTTTTGGATCAACTCCAAATAACTCACATACTTCTTCACTCCAGGCACCTGTATGCAAATCCAAAAGCTGTGTACGGGATGCGTTTGAGTAATCGCATTTAAAGTTACCCGTAAGTTTGTAAATTAACCAGCTATCTATAGTCCCGGCGCATAGATTTTTATTGGGGGGAGTGTTTTCTATAACCCAAGCGATCTTTGCCCCAGTAAAGTATGGGGACAGATTTAGGCCTGTAATTTCCTTGATTCGTGGGCCATGATTTGCGAGCCGGGTACAAATATCTGCACCTCTTGCGCATTGCCACACTATGGCATTGGTTATAGGCTCTCCGGTGGATTTATCCCATACAGCGGCGGTTTCACGTTGGTTGCTTATTCCAATACCTACAACCAGGGATTTATCAACTCCTTCGAGTACGGCCTTTATCACCGCTAAGGTGTTGGCGTATATCTCGTTTAAATCATGCTCTACCCAGCCTTTTTCATTAATGATTTGCTTATGGGGAAGGTCTTCTCGGCGGATTAGATCGCCGTTTTTATCAAAAAGAAGCGCCTTAGTGCCTGAGGTGCTTTGGTCAATAGAAAGTAAATACATAGACATCCCTCCTATGGTACCAGCACTACTTTTATAGATTCTTCCCCTTCTTCCGAAAGGGCAAATGCCGCATCCCACTCGTGGAGGGGGAACGTATGGGTCACTATTTCATCTACCTTGATTACCCTTTTTTCCAGCAGGTCAATTGCAACTGGGTAGCCGTTAAGCCCACTAATATGTGCGCCTAGGATATCCAGCTCTTTCCTGTCTCCTATTACACTCCAGTCCACAGAAGTCTCAGCGGAGAAAACACTAAACTCCACAAAGCGGCCTAGCTTTCTAATCATTTTAAGGCCATTTATTACCCCAGATGGATGGCCAGAGTTGTGGATATATACATCACAGCCATAGCCGTCTGTGAGTTTCATTACTTCCTCCACTACATCTACTTTTGTAAAATCAAATACATAGTCTGCACCCAGTTTCTTTGCCAGAGCTAGGCGCTTGGGCTTGCAATCTATGGCAATCAGAAGCTTTGGGGTTTTGAGCTTTGCAAGTTGCAGCTTCATCAGGCCGATAGGCCCCATACCTGCAACAACTACCACATCTTCAAATTTAATCTGTGCCCGGTCTATCGTGTGGACACTGCAAGACATTGGCTCGATGGTAGATGCATGTGCGGCGGGGATATCTTTACTTACTTTGTGTACCACATCTCTTGCGCCATAGCGCATATATTCTGCCATACCCCCGTCGGCTACTTCTTTTTGATGGCCGTGGATATTGGCCTTTTCGCACATCCAATAATGACCGCTTTTGCAGAAGCGACATTCCCAACATGGGACTATCTGCTCGGCTATGGCTCGGTCTCCTAGGTTTAGTCCGTGCTTTTTCTTGGCATTTTCGCCTATGGCTACTACTGTGCCAATAAATTCATGGCCGGCTACACATGGGGCGTCGTTCCATGGGGGAAGTACATTGCCGTCTCCCCAAAACATTGCTGCACCTTTGTATGATTTTACATCTCCGGCGCATACGCCACAGGCTTCTACTTTTATTAGAATCTCGTCTTCATTAATTTCTGGAACAGGTACTTCCATGTAGCGGTAGTCTTTTGGGCCGCAGCACATTACAGCCTTCATGGTTTTTGGGATGCATTGTAATTTTTCCATGATATTTTCCTTTCTATATGTGATATTTACATACATGGGTGTATTATGCGGTGGTAAAATGCAAAAAATAAATAATGTCGGGCCATGGGAGGCACAATAATGACTTTATATGATTTAAGCATTAACGGAACTTCGGAAAATCCGCGGTTCTCCTGGAAAAGCGATACTACCCAAACCGCATATCGCTTACGTGTATCGTCCAAGGAAAAGGAACTATGGGATTCCGGAATAGTGAAAACCGGGCGAAGCTGGTATATCCCATATGAGGGGATGCCACTTCCTGCTTTTAACCGGATATTTTGGAAAGTAGAGGTCTTTACCGATTCTGGCAGCGGCAGCGCCAGCGCACAATTTACAACCGGGCGGCTGGAAACTTACTGGCCTGGCGAATGGTTTGAAGCCCCGAAAACGTTTGAAAGCTTTCCGCTATTCCGCCGTATGCTCAATCTGGAACAAGGCTGGGAAGCCGCAAGAATCTATATTTGTGGCCTTGGGGCATTTCATTTTCATGTAAACGGTGAAAAAATATCCGACGCAGAACTGGAACCTGGTTGGACAAACTTTGATAAGCGCGTCCCATACGTGACTTATGACTTAACCACAGCTTTACGGGCAGGTGAAAACGAGCTTGGAATTATGCTGGGAGGCGGAATGTACAGCATTGACCAAAAAGGAGGACGCTTTGCATATTCCCGCCACAGCTTTGGCACCCTCAAAGCTACCATGCACCTAGTTGTAGAGTATCCCGGAGGTAAAACCGTAACAGTATCCGACGCAAAAGGCTGGGAAACCGCGCCGGGGCCTTTAACCTTCTCCTGCATTTACGGCGGAGAAGATTATGACGCAAGGCTGGCAAACCCCCAAAAATGGCAGCCCGTAAGCATTTGCGAAGCCCCAAAGGGCGAAATGTTTTTACGGGAGAATCCACCGGTGGTAGTGCGCCGTCGCCTTTCCCCGGTTACGGCTCATACACTTTCTCCTGAGATCACAATCTATGACTTAGGCCGCAACTTTGCCGGCCGGGTGCGCGTTACCGCCAAGGGCAAGCCAGGGCAAACCTTGCGTATGCATTTTGCGGAGCTGCTGACCCCAGAGGGTAAACTACTCCCCGTTACCAACTTTAACGAGTCCTATTACCACGACTACACCTTTGCCAGCCATGCCGAAGAAACATATGCCGCTCACTTCACATACTACGGCTTCCGTTACGTACAAGTAGAAACCACCGCTTGTATAATTGATATCGCCGGGGAGGACATGTTCTCAGATATGCCTTCCGGCGGAACCTTCTGCGCCTCCAACAATCTGTGGAACCGCACCCATGACATAATCCTAAGAGCCATAGAAAGCAACGCCAAATCTGTATTCACAGACTGCCCCCACCGGGAAAAGCTAGGCTGGCTGGAGCAGCTTCACCTAATCGGCCCCGGGATATTATCTAACTTTGACGCAGTTCCAATGCTGCGCAAATGCCTAGCCGACATGCGCGAAGCCCAACTAGACAACGGCATGATGCCCACCACCGCCCCGGAATACCGCATTTTCGACTGGATGCCCGCCTTCCGGGATTCCCCAGAATGGGGCAGCTCGTGTATCTTACTGGTAAAGCAGATGTACAACGTATGCGGAGACGAGTCTCTAATATCAGAAAACTACGATATGATGCGCAGATACGCCGATTATCTGGTAAGCAAATCCGACCATATGATACTGCGCTATGGCCTAGGGGATTGGGATGATGTAGATTGCAAAAAAGCCCTATCCCGCCGTACCCCAGTGCCTATAACCGTCACATGCACCTTATATATGGACTTACTAACAGTAGCATGGGCTGCCGAAAAATTAGGCAAAAAAGAAGAAGCCCTTCACTACAGCGACCTGGCAAGCCAAGTAAAGCATGAGTTTAACAAGGAGTTCTTCATCCCCCAACTGGGGCAATATGCCACAGGAAGCCAGACTTCACTGGCACTTCCTTTAGCCGCTGGCATGGTGGAGGAGCAATATATCCCCAAAGTGCTGGAAAATCTAATCGACGATGTAAGGGAACACGGCAATCACCTAACCGGAGGAGACGGCGGTCATAACTATCTCTTCGAAGCATTGGGTATGCTTAACCGCTCTGATGTTGTCGCGGACATTATCATACGGAAAGACTACCCAAGCTACGGCTTCCACCTAGCCATGGGTGCAACATCCTTGCCCGAACAGTGGAGCGGTTCCTATAAGGCCAAGCCCCACGGATCGCAAAATCATTTTATGATGGGTGGAATAGATGCATGGTTCTACCGCTATCTTGCCGGGGTTAAAGTAGAAGTCAACCAGGTAAGGATTGCACCTCATATCGTACATTCATGTGAATGGGTAGATGCCAGTCTTGAAACGGTATGCGGCCCCGTGCGCAGTAAGTGGCAGATTATTGATGAATCTGTAGAATATCACTTCGAAATCCCCGCCGGGGCAGATGCAGAAATTCTTGTACACGGTCATGAGCCGATAAAGGTCAAAGGCCAAAAATCAATCCAGCTTAAATGCCCACTGCCTACTCGTATACAGACGGATCCTCCGGAAAATATTCGCACCCATGTAGACTAGTACGCAAATGCTCCATAGTAGAGCAGCCGATTAAGGCCGTAACAGGCACTTCCCGGCTCCACAAATAACCTAAACTAGCCGCTGAGGCCGAGATATTTTTATCTGTCATAATCTTTTTGACAATCTCGGCCCGGCGGTTATTTTCTTCTGATAGAAATGCCGCTGTATTGCCCAAGGCCTCAGCGTCAAAGCCTAGCTTTGCCGTCTTGATAAAAAACCCGGCCGCCTGTGCAGAATAGGCCATTATGGGCATGTTTAGCTTTTTATATCCCTCGTATTGTGTCTGATCTTCATACATATCCACTGTGGGTTTTGTAGGAGGAATCCCGTAGCTCCATTTAATTTGGCTAATGGAAAAGGGAGTTAGATCGTGGGCTTGGGCGTATTCATTAGCTTCTTGTATACGCTGTACCCGCCAGTTGGATGCACCGATAATACGAGCCTTTCCGCTTTGAATGATTTCATGAAGCACAGGCATTATCTCGGATACTGGCACTGACTCATCATCGTTGTGCAAGAAATAGATATCGATATAGTCCATGTTTAGTTTTTGCAGGCTTGTGGCAATATCAGCGCGAATTGCATCTGGGCTTACCCGCTTTACCTTGGTGGCTAAATCCCAGTGGGCGCCTTTTGTGACTATGGTTACTTTGTCGCGGATATCCCGCTCTCTTACCCAATCCCCTATGGTTTCTTCGCTATCTTTGTGGTGTGGAAGCACTTCGGTAAGGAGCCCCACGCCGTAAACCCTGGCGGTATCTATCCATGTACCCCCCTGGGCAAAATAATAATCCAGTTGGGCAAATGACTCTTCCCTACTGACTCTGGTACCAAACCCTACAGTACCTATGGTAATGGCCGGCATATTAAAATGCCGGCCTTCCATGTTTATAGATATATATCTCATAAATCTACCTCTGGGGGTGCGCCTAACTTAATGGTTACATAGTTGGAATACCCATCTTCTACAATAATTGCAGGCTTTGTATAGTTACCCCAAGCTATGTGAGGGTAATTAAAATCATTGAGAACCGCAAAGATAACCCGCTCCTCGACTTTTTGGCGCAGAATACGGAAGTGATCTATTACGATATAGCCTTCGGATACCTCTATTTTTAGAGTATGCGTACCCTCTGCTAGGCCCTCTGCTGAGTAGACCGGGAAGCCGTATTTCTTATCATAACCAGCCGCCGAGCCTGGGAAGTCTACACCATGAATTTTCTGGCTTAGATTATCATCCACAAGCTTACCGTCTAGGTACACTTTGGCCTTTCCATAAAAAGTATCTACTGGGCCATACCATACGATTCCTGTTCCGGTAAATTCGATTTCAGCAGTGGCACCGGGTACTTTGCTCCACATTTCTATTCCGGAAGTGCTTCCGCGATATTCTTCTACTGCATCCCAATGACCTGTGTAGGTTATGTCTGTGGCATTTACCAGCAAGTCTTTTGGCTCTTCCACTTCAAGGCGTAGGCTGTGGTTGCCGTCTGATACCGCGGTAAGGGCAGCCTTTCCTCCATCACGGTATAAGGAGGCGCTGTAGATATCCTCTTTAAGACTACGGAAATCCGCTGGGCCTTTGTAGGTTACATCGTATTTTCCGTTAAGGATTACATTGCGGGCATCAAGCCCCCAAGGTAGATTTGGCTCTTCTCCAAAAGGCTCATCTGTTGTAAATCGCGGTGCGATGCCTTTGTTTCGGGAAATATGATCATCGGGGTAAATGGTATATAAGCCCTCCCGATTCCAATAAAGGCTATCCACCTGTGATACCGATAAGAATGCAACACCAAGCTCATCCAAACCGCCGCAATCTACACCAACGCGCAGCTTTTCCCTGCGAGGAAGCTGGCGCAGCAGTTTATCAATCGCGTAAGTAGTACGAATGGTACCATCTGGTTTTACATCAAGGACGAAACTAACCTTTGCGGTATTTTCGTATGTCCCTTTGATGTTTACCTGTACTAAGTCTCCGTCTGGAACAACTTCAATACCTTCCGGCTGCCACGTTCCCAGACGGAAATATGGGGTATGAAGAATAGGGCCACCACTTATGATTGCCTCTCCATGGGCTTCCCCGGATTCTATCAGGCAGGTTTCTTTTGAAAAACAAAGAGCGAAATCTTCTCCTATTACGGTTATAGATTCAGCATTTTGATTGACTTGTAGCGCCGCCTTTTTATTACTGGATATAACTCGTAACGCCTCCACCGGGATAAATAGATATTCGTCTACGATATCCCCCAATGTGTCTATAAACTCCAGCTTTAATTTTGTTCCTGGTTTTGGGTTAATAGGTAAAACAAGCTGCTCCATTGCCCTAGGCGGAGCATCTGGTCCATTCAATTGTCCGCTTTCCTCACCATATTCCCAGGCAATGGTTACTTCCTTTAGATTGGTATGGCAGAAGCGGTTTTCTATATAAATAGAAACTGGCTCGTCATTTTCATTTGGGGCCAGGTATGCCACTATTGGGGAGTATGCTTTTCTGGTCATATAGTGCTCGGGCTTACGCCTCCGCCATATATCAATTATCCCCCACTCTAGGCGAGTTTCCCCTCCCCAGTAGATATCAATTTCGTCTATTCCACACCATATGGCACCACCTAAAGCACCTTCTGTATTCCAAATTGCATCCCAAAACTTTGCAAGGCCTTCTCCCCAGAAAGTACGTACATGGGGGTCTCTGCGGTGCTCGGTTCTGTTATAGCAAGGCACGTGAGCAAACTCATCGTGCAGTACTGGCATGTCCTTTCCTGGGGCTCCGGCTACACTTACATTGTCCTTTTTCTCGGCCAAGTCCTCGTTGAGATTGGAGTAATGTATACTCCAGATATCAATTGGGGCGTGTTCTTCACGCATGGTCATGGGATAGCTAAACTTTGTTGGACGGGTAGGGTCAATCTCTTGGGCATAGCGGTTCAAGAGGTCGAAATTATGCCCGCCAAAGCTCTCGTTACATAGTGACCACATTAATACACTTGGATGATTGGTATCCCGGGTGTATATATCACTAAAAACGCTAAGATACCTATCTGTGTGAACAGGGTCTCGCTGGGTATAATCGAGGGTACGGGCTATAAAAGCCAGAGGCAGCTCGTTTTCTACATAAATGCCATATTCGTCACATAGGTCCAGAAAGTATTCGCTGGGGGGATAGTGAGATGTGCGAATATAGTTACAGTTGGCTTCCTTAAAAAGGGCAATATCCTCACGAATCATCTCCGGCGTAAGGCACCTCCCGTCTAACGCTGAGACTTCGTGACGGCAGGCACCGCGAAGCTTTACCTCCTGGCCATTGACCAGAAGGCGGTTGCCTAACCGGTCTATTTGCCTAAATCCTATTTTCAGTTCTGTTTCCTCAATGAAGCATGTGTACCCTTCTATTATTTGTGCCACTTTAAGCTTTAGCGTATAGAGCCATGGATGCTCTGAATCCCATTTGAGTGGGTTTTCAACTTTTATATCATCACTACCAAAAACAGAAAGAACTTTTTCTTCTACAATATGCAGCCCCATTGGATCATATAAATCTGCTGTGATTACTATGTTTTCATCTGCAGCATTAAGGGAATAAGAAAGACCGAGATTTGCGTGGCGATATTGATGGTCAAAGGTAGTGCGGGCATAAACAAATGTGAAGTAATTTTCAGGCAGCACATAAAGCGCCACACTGCGAAGTATGCCACCCATGCTAAAAGTACTTACCTTGTCCGCAAGCTCGTCTATTACAACTGTAATTTCAAACTCCTTTTTCCCTTGTACATATGGGGTTATGTCCATGCCAAAGGCTAGGAAACCGTTTTTATGCTCCCCTGCCAGCTGGCCATCTATAAATATCTGGGAAAATCCGTTTACTGTCTCAAAGCGTAGATATAGACTATTTCCCGCCCATTCTTCATTAACGGTTACGGTACGTTTGCAGGTGTATCTTGTTGCCTCACCCGGCATGGCCCGGCGGCGGCTACTCATAAAGGAAGGGACTTTTATATCTTCCCATTTTTCTTGGTTAGCATCTCGGCTTATTTTCCACATGCCGTCTAGGGATACTACCGGCTCAGACACTCCGGCGGTCATTATTGGCTTAGGCACAAGATGGGTTATTTCCGGGAAATTATAATTTACTTTCATATTATTTTTGGCCTCCTTCGTCGGCATACAAGCGAATTGTGGCGCTTATACTGCTGCCTACATCGAATAGCACAGGTGGGCGCATATAGTTGCCTCTTACCAGGCGGCAGTAGTTAAAGTCCCGGTTTAACACTAACCGGACCGGCCTATCCTCGCCGGATTTTTCCACTACGATACGGTCTATAGATACATAACAGCCCTGGGCACCGGCTGGGGCTTTGCCTTTTACGGTGATACACAAAGTATGTGGTCCGTCAGCCAAGTCACGAGCTTCAAATAGAAGCTGGTTATAGCGCTTCTCGTATCCCCGACTGGCTCCTGGGATATCCACCTTGTCCATGTATTGGCAAAACGGTACTGCCTTGCCACCATCTAGATTGACTTCACCTTCCCCGTAAAGGAAGTCCTTGGGGCCGTATACTCGTACCCCCGTCCCGGTGAAGTTAAAGGTAGCGGTTGCTCCTGGTTCATCGGAAAGGGATTCTGTACCTTTGAAGTTACCACAGTAATCGTCCATTTTATGCCAGTGACCGGTGTAGATTATTTCTTCTTCTCTATCGTCGAATACATTTAATAGCTCATCGTCCTCTTCTAATCTAATGGAAATATCCTCATCGTCGTTGTATATTTCTATGCCCATGTTTTGATAAGAAAGCCTTGCGCGGTTTATATGATGCTTCATTGACGTGAAGTCTTTTAAATTTCCACGCTTTGCCTCTCCTACTGGGCGGCCAATATGATCTTCTGGGTACCAGTCCCATAGGGCATTGCGGTGCCAATATAGGCTTTCGCTTCCAGGGCCAACCTGCCAGGCTATCCCCCACTCGTTAAGGCCGCCAGGATCTACCCCTACTCCGGCTTTTACTGAGTGAGGCATGGGTTTATTTAGAGACAGAATATCGGCGGTAGTGCTTATTGTACCGTCGTTTCCTATTAAAATATCGAATTTTACACGGCATACATCCCCGTATGCACCTACTAGGATGACGTGAGCGGAGTCATTGGTTATGGTGATATTTTCGACTATACCGTTCCATTCTTCCAGGGTTAGCCTGGTAGCTTGGAGGTAGGGGCCTGATACTATGTCCTTCCCCTTTATTGAAGCTTGATACAGAAGACCACTAGAAAATGCAAAGCTGTAAAGGTCGTTATGCATAAAGATGAACCTAGCAGATGAGTTTACAATCTTATATTTCCCGCCATTGTTGACTTTCTTTTCTTGTTTCGGAAGGGGAGGTTTAGTATTTAGAATGATTTTATGCTCCCCTATAAATAAGGAAATATTATCTTTAGCCGGTATTGTGAATATAGCAAGCCCACCGGGTTCGGCTGAAAGCTTTAATATTCCACTTTCCTCTCCCGCTTCCCAGTGGCAGTTAATCTCTGATAAGTCTGTATGGCAGTACCTGTTGCGGATTTTGATTTCTGGCCCGATAACGCTTTCCACAACTACAGGGGCATAGGCCATACGTACATGGTGGTATTCCGGTTTTGGGTTGTGCTGGGCATCGAGTATTCCCCAGTTGAATTTTTCTAGGCGGGGTGAGAATGTACCGTCTTCGTCTGTTGCCGCCAAAATCGCGCCTCCTAGGCAACCTTTGGTTGACCACATTTTATCCCAGAAGCGCTTGATCCCTTGGCCCCAAAATTCCCGTATGCCATAATCTTTTTCGTATTCATCCCGGTTATATACCGCGGGGGGTGCAAATATATGATGGAGTACAGGCTTGTTGCTATCAGGTGCGCCTCCTACTTCGTAGCCGATTTCATTGTCTGCCCCTTGGGTATGGAAGATAACCATCTGGTCGTAGTGCTCATCCATAGGCTGCCGCCAGTCTACGAATGATACGCTCCAGATATCCATTTCCGGCTCTTCTTCCGGTACTGTCATTGGGTGGAAAAAGTTGACCGGGCGACGTGGGTCGATTTCTTTTGCAAGGCGATAACAATTGCGGAAATTACTGCCCCATGAAGCGTCGCCACCTAAGAACCATATAGCCACTGAGGGATGAGAGATACCGTCTCGCAGCATTTCGGCAAACTGGCTAAGGAAGCCTGCCGCCTCTGCCGGGGCATTTTGGGTATGGGCAATCCCTTGGCCTACATCTTGGAATGGGGCGCATTGTTCTACATAGAAGCCCATTTCGTCGCATAGGCTTAATAGCTCCTCGGTATAGGGGTAATACATACTTCTTAGGAAGTTGATATTGGCTTGTTTTAATTTTATAAGGTCGGCTTTGATGTCATGGCCTTCTATTGGCAGCGGCTCACGGTAGTTAATGCCTCGCAGCTTTAGCGGCTTTCCATTCCATAGGATTTGCGGGTCGGCCATTGTGACTTCGGCAAAACCTATCTTTTTTTCTAGCTTGCCTATTTTTAGGGTGTATAGATTTGGATGCTCTGCGTCCCAAAGCGCTATATCTAGATTTTCTATCTTGGAGGATAAGGGCCACTGGCCTATTTTCTCACCCTTTACGTCATATAGCTCTACAACTTCTTGGAGTCCAGGGGCGTATGCCAGTTCCATTATGCCTTTACTGTCTTTGGCATAGGCGTTGACCAGCAAAGCACTGTCTTTAGGGGCTTCCACAAAGTATAAGCCTCTAAGGATTCCAGCTACTTGGTATGGGCTGAAAAGATTTTCGCCGTTTTCCAGTTCCAGTTTAATATCCACCTGCTGGCCTGGTTTGGCATCTAGGGGAACCTCCCATACGGTGTGACTACCGATATGGGTAGCGGCTTCTTTGCCATTAAGCCATAGTTTTGCGTGACAACCTACGCTATCTAAGCGAAGATAAAAGCACCCAGTGGCATCCGCCGGAATAGTGAAATTACCTGTAAGAGTAAGGCTGGCTTCTGTGGACGCGCTTTGGCTCCAACCGTATTCCGGCATGGCTGCTCCAGCCTCTTGGGTTGCCCCGGTTGCCTGGGCTTGCTTATACCATTTGATATCCAGCAGGTGTTTCCTTCCGTGCCTTAGTGGAAAGTCTTTGATTAATCGCTCCATGTATTCACTCCTGTCTCAATTATTGGTGAAACCAAAATGCCTGTAGGCTTTAACTGATATTCTCGGCTCCAGGCCAGACCAGTAGTACGCCAAGATTCCGGACCGAAGAAGAAATGTGCCTTATCGCAATTATGGACGCTACCGAAAGTATTTATCCTGTTGCCAAATGCAGTAATATCCACAGTGTGCTCTCCTGGGGATACAGGAATCTCCAGGCTATAAGGCGCCCATGCAATAATCCCGGCTCGCTTTCCATCTACATCAACAGCCAGCAATGGATTGCGGAAATGAGAGGCGGTTACTTTTATCATTTCCTGTGCAGTGACCTTCATATGATAGGTTACATTACCGCCGTAAAACGGTAACCCCTGGGTGGTGTAATCCCCAAAGGATAGCTCCCGTACAGGGGCAATAATCCGGGTTTTAGCACCCGCCACTTGCACTCCAAAATCACCAAGCAAGTAACACCACTCCGCCCCAAGCCTGCGCCCTATAGGGACAATAAGCTCAAGAATATTTTCTCCGGGACTTATTGAAGGAAGGGCTATAGTAGTTATGCTTTCATCTGTGTACCACCCAATTACAACGGGCTCCACAGGCTGGTTATTTAAAATGATTTTGCAATCCTGGGCACGCTCCAAAGCCAGCTTGGGAGTGGCCACATGGATATCGCTATTTATAATGAAGCGGAGCCGCAAGTTATGCTCATATTTTTCCGTTACCGGGATTGCATAGGGTTGGCAAAGGCGGCCATCTCGCGCATCCCAGTTAAAGCGCTTACGCAGCGCCGCATCTACGCGAAGGATTTCTTCCTCCGGCTGCCATGGCTCATCATTTATAGCGTGCTGGGCGTAGTCTAGTAGTAGCACATTGGGTTCAGACAAGGTAATAGGAACGGCAAGAGGTGTTTGGATATATGCAGTTTGGATTGTTTTTTTGGGTAAAGGTTCACTCTTTTCTGCCCCAAGGCTAGGTTTCATATACAGTAGCAGGCTATCATGTGGATAGAAGTCTTTTTCAAAAACACCACTCTCAGCCGATACCTCAAAAGTGCGGCCTGTAATAGCATCATACTCTGTGATATCCCACTGCCCTTTCAGGGTAATACGCAGAGTATCCTTTGTAGTGATATCCGGATTTGCCGGCTTGTCCCCATTACATATAAACAGCCATCGGCTATCCCCATCCTGCCGCAATTGATGAAGTATCTTTTTGGGGCGCATCCCGTCACGTAATGAGAGTATATTCACTTCCCTGAAAGGCTCTAAGGCTTGCAAGATATCTGTAATCGTGTGAGGTATGACTTTGCCTTTCACCCTATCAGAGGGCAATCCATCCACATGGGTTGGCAAAGCACCGCTAAATATAAGATTCCCTCCGGCGGCAGCAAAAGCCTCGAGCCTCTCTACTGTTGAAGAGCGCAGGGTAATGCAACTAGGCACTAAAACTACATCATAGGCCATTTGCCCAACCTGCAAAGGCGCACTGCCTTTTTCACATTGACTGGGCAAGATGCTTTCGCAAATATAATCAAAATCAAGCTGTGCATACAAAAGCCATTCCGGTAATGACTGAAAAACATCTTCCATGGCCTGACGCTCGGCTCCGGTATGCTCCTGTGGGCCAAAGCGCAGCCAATAGCTTTCTATAGGATGGATTACCCCAATTCGGCAAACAGCCTTACCACGGGTAAGGGCAGTGTTAAGCCGTGCAAAATAATCTTCAACCACAGGATACTCTTTATACCAAGGAGACTGATATCCAATAGAGGCCGGATAATCCCGCTTTGCCTCTCCTTCCATGGACACCCATGTAAGATGATGCACCCTTGTTGTTACCCCCATAGCGGCTTGCCAGTCTCCTTGAAGCTTATGCCCTCTAAAATCATAATCCCAGTTGGTAACCCCGTAAAGCTCGCTAATCATACCGTCCCGGCCGTCTTGCCGTACAACAGACTGGGTCTGCTTTGCGGTGGTATATTCACGGTTATCTGTAAGTATATCAATACCGGGAAGCTGAAAATGAGGATAGGAGCGCATAGCCTCACTCATTGCAAAGGTCTGCCCCAGCATATAACGCTCGCTAAGAAGATGCCCCGTTAGCATAATGTTATGCTCCTGGCACCACTTTCCTAGCGGAGCAATAAACCCGGAAACAAAGCGCTCACCTATATGGTCATGGAAATGATACCTAGCTTGAGATAACGCACCACCCGGCAACTCCCAAAATATTTCCGGGATTTTATCCAAAATATCATAGCCGTAAGTTTCTAAAAATGTATCAGGAAAATCAGTGGTGAAAGGCATGGAAATATCATCACAAGTAAGAGCGGTACGGAAGCAGCGCTTAGGGGAAGTATGAGGCTCATCGGTAAAAATAGCAGGAACAGCACCTCCAAAATCATCCCCAACCGCCTGCAAGTACCGCTGATGAGTCACTTTAATAAACTCCGCTGTGGCTTCTTTACTCATTAAGTCCGCATAGGGGTGATTATTAAACCAGCTCTCAGGCGCGGAAGATTCTAGATACGCATACCAGGTAGTTTCGGCCTTTTCCCCCTCGGCAAGCCTGTGATACCCGGTGAGATAACCCTTTTCATCTAAGCTGACAGAGTATGCCGCCAGGAAAGTTCCATTTTCATGGCGCTGCACGCGATTTTTGCTGCGCCCTCCGGGCACCACTTCTTCATAAGGTTTTTCACCATAGGCATAAGGTGTAAACAGCAGATATTTAACCGCGTGGGCAGGGTTTTTGGTCACCAAGCCCCCGGCTGAGCCGGACGGATATCTATCCTCATCATAGAGCCATGTTAGCATATTTTCCTGTTTACCCTTATCCACACAGGCTTTTACCAGGCTCATAAACTCCTCGCCCATATATTCCGTAGCCAGCCCATTACGGGCATGGATCATAAAACCTCCAAGACCCATTGCCTTTAGCTGCTCTATTTGTCTAAGCAGTTGTTCCTCATCTAGCTTACAATTCCACGCCCAAAAAGGCGCTCCACGATATTCCGCACCTGGGGCAAAAAATAAAGCCTCGGTTAAATGAGGCTCTGATTTTTTTGGATAAAGCATACAATCAGCCTTTCCACAAATTATTTTACGAAGTCGCAAGGGCAAGCCCGCGCCCTTTAGAGCCCACTGCACAATAAAAATGATAAACCTTGCCCTGCCAATTAACCACAAAGGGCTTATGGGCAAAGACTTCATCTTCCGGTGTGGATGATGAAATCAGCGGCTCACCTTCCCACCGTGTCCAGTTTAATAAATCACGGCTCACCGCAAAGGTATCATACCCTGTAGGTTTCCCCCCAAAAGAATGAGCCACAAAAAAATGCATAACCCACATATCCTCAAAACGGATAATTTGCGGATCTCCGGCTATATGCCATGCGGTATCGGGCAGTCCGCTTTCTACAACAAAGCCGCCGCCATAACGCCGCCAATTAATCATATCATCAGAAATGGCTATACCTATCTTCTCAATAGAAAACTCCATTCCTTTGGCGTTGTAATACATAATAAATTCTGCCCCAAGAGATTTATCTACATCCCTTATCACGAAACTTTTATATAGGGTTTTGCGCTCGAAATCGCGTACATCGGGGTCATTCCACGATAAAACAGGTTTTGGATGCCGTGTCCAAACGCCGTCTAAAGATGTGGCACTTGCCACTCCAATACACAGCGGATCAGGTTCATACCCCGGTAAATCATTGCCGAAATAGGTCATCCAATATCGGCTATTATAGGTCCCGGGTTCGTATGATCCTTCCCAGCGTGGGTCAAGCAGGGCAATGCCACCATCGGCTTGAAGCGCATCCCAGCCATGAAATACCTGGGGCAACACCGGCCCCATAGGCTCCCATTTTATAAGGTTGGCGCTTCTGGCCATCCACGTTTCGTACCCCTGAGTCTCCTCAGGGGCCGAACGCGGATGGCGTGAATAAAACATGCGCCATTCATCTTTTACACGAAACAACGAGCAACAATCAATTTCCGCTTCATCCCCGCCATGCAGCACAAACCCAAGCTTATTGGGGGTCTTCATAGCGTTATAAACGCGGTTCATATCAATCTGGCTAATCATCATTGTGCAAAATATTCATCAAGCTGACGGCGAAGCTCTTCCATTATTACTTCAAGCCCAGCGCCCTCTGCATCGGCTCTAAAGGCAGCAATTGCAGCGTCAACATCGCTAACCAATCCCAAATCAAGGATGGCCTGATGTCTTGCGGTTGCATTGGTGAGGTTGGCCATTTCGGTTTGCACAGATGTTGCATCAAATACAAAGGCATCAACAGGAGAATATACAGCCCTATTATCAGTCCAAGTGGCAAAAATCTCTGTGGAAGACCTAAAAGCCTCTATATTGGTACGCTCGAAAATAGAGTTCCTGATACCCCAAGAGATACCGCCAAATACATAGCGAGCCTGGGCTTCTGGATTATCAATCCTGAAATATCTATCTCCAACCGCAGTCCAGTGAGTGCCTTCAACGCCCCAGCGGAAAGCGGCAAAAGTATCATAGTCAAACTTCAATTGATCCAAAGCCATCATAGCCCTTTGCCAATTGACACTACTCATAGGAATGGCCATACCATCGCCGGTATATACCCCAAAGAAGCGATAAGCATCTGGGAAGATATCCACAGCCAACGTATCAATATCCCGCGCCCCAAGAAGATTACCCAAAACGCCAACAGTGCCAGAGTTATGGACAAACGTACCAGAGGTTAGGTTTTCAAAAGCATCTCGTGGCATTGTTGAATCCGCCGGCGCAGAACGTGACCAGAATCCTCTGTCTGCCCAGTCATTCATAAGAAGAGCAAACTCGCGGTATTCCGGCATATCAGGCATCCAGTAAATATCCGCGGAGGAAGGAGTCATGCCATAAGTAAAGCGCATTGCGGCAAAGTTGGCGGCTCCCGGCAGGGAGATAATATTATTGCCGGTGTTAAAGATTAGTCCGCGAAGGATATCATTATTTTGGCTACTATGATGGGCAAAAACCCCGGGTTCATCTCTTGCAATGGTTTCCAGATATAGTTCAAAGGTTTCAAAATCCACAACCTCGGGAAGATCATGGGCAATACGAATATCTTCTCTTACAAGGGTTACATGGCCTTGAAGGGGAGCAGAGTTTGCCGGAACCATGTAAATCCTACCCTGGATACGTGCCTGCTCAAAAGAGCGCCATGGCTGTTGTGCATAGGTTAGCGGCATATATCTGCTAATGGTTTCGCGAGTAAGCTCCCTAAAGGCTCCCCGCACGGCTTCCTGAGGATAGTGAGCCCATGAAGATGTATAAATGATGTCAATAACTTCACCACTTGCAAGCCTTAAAGAGTACATAGTGGTGTGATCCGCGAGGGATATAAGTGAAATATCTATTTCAGCGTTAATATTCGCTCTAAGATGGGTGTTGATTTCTTCTAAAACCAAGTCCAAATCGCCAGGTCTGTCACCTAAAAGCAGCATATGAAGCTCTACAAACTCGGAAATATCAATAGCATCTGGATCAATGTCTTCTTCGTCATCTACTGGGTCAGGGTCAGCAGGAACCGTAGCTTCAGGAGTTGGATCCGCTGGCGGCGCTACTTCAGGCGGAGCATCGTCCCTGGAGCAAGCCGCAACAAAGGCCAGCAGCAAAACTGCCAATAACAATAATTGCAATTTTCTCATAAATTAACCTCCCAATCATTTTGCCGTCAGGCAAAAGATTTCATATTATAGATTGCCGTAAAGGGCCTATCCCTTAACGGACCCTAAAGTAAGGCCTTGAATAAAGTACCGCTGTATAAACGGATACAAGAAAATAATAGGACCGGTAACAATAATAGTAAGAGACATCTTCATAGACTGGACAGGCAATGTAGGAATATCCACCCCAGCCTCATCCATAATAGCCCGGATATTACGCACACTAGAAAGCAGGCGCTGTAAGAAATATTGCAGAGTAAACAGCCGCTCATCTGTAATAAACAACATAGTATTAAACCAGTCATTCCAAAACGCCAGCGCCGAAAACAGCGCAATAGTTGCAATTACAGGCTTAGCCAACGGCATAATAAACCGCAGATAAACCGTAAAATCCCCTGCACCATCCATCTTAGCAGACTCAGTAATCTCAAATGGAATCCCAGACATGAAGCCCTTAACCAGCAGCATATTCCACACAGAAACAGCCCCAGGCAAAATAAGCGCAAGTAGATTATTTCTAAGCCCTAATGTATTACTTACTAAGATAAAGTAAGGCACAAGTCCACCGGAAAAAAGAGTGGTAAAGAAAAAGAAATAAGCAAAAAGATTACGCCAAGGGAAATCCTTACGAGTAAGCACATACCCCGCCATACTATTAACAAAAACCCCAAACACCGTACCTACAACAGTAACCACAATGGTATTCCAATAGGCCCGCAGGATAACATTAGGGTTGGCCAAGGATAGCCGATAACTCTCCAGAGAAAAATCACGAGGCCATAACGAGTACCCGTAAATAAGAATTGACCGTTCGGATGTAAAAGATGAAGATATAATCATCAAAAAGGGTATCAAACAAGCAATGGTAAGAAGGGTAATAACCGTGTAACTAAACGCAAGAAAAGTAATACGGTCAGCAGAATATTCCCGGCCTTTGGAGCGTTTTGCTTTTGCCATCATAGCCCCCCCTAAAATAGCGCGTAGTCTTTATCTACGCAGCGCACAAGATAATTGGTAAGCATAATCGTGACAAAGCTCATAGCTGACTGATAAAGCCCTGCCGCCGCAGGCATACCCAGCTCTGGCGTAAAACGCAAAGATCTAAACACATAAGTATCAATGATATCCGTAGTAGGTAAAAGAAGCCCATTATCCCCAACCATCTGGAAGAAAAGCTGGAAATTCCCACGGAAAATCTGCCCGATAGCCAATAGCGTAAGTATAAGAATAGTAGGAATAATCCCCGGCAATGTTATATGCCAAATCCGCTGGAAGATATTAGCCCCATCAACCTCGGCAGAGTCTTTAAGCTCCGCATCAAGCCCCGCAATCGCCGCCATATAAATAATTGAGCCAAAACCCACAGCCTTCCAAAGGTTTACAAGAGGCAGAATAAATATCCATGCCCGAGGATTACCATATACATCAATAGGGTTCCCCCCAAACACCGCAAGGGTATTGTTAATCAGACCGTTTTCAAAATTAAACAGCCCATAAGCCATAGAAGACACCACTACCCAAGAAATAAAATGAGGCAGTAGTAAGCAGGTCTGGGTAACCCGCTTAAACCACTTAGAGCCGATTTCGCTAATCATAATAGCCACAGTAATCTGGACAGTGGTATTTAAAATAAGAAAGGCGATATTATAAAGAAAAGTATTACGAGTGACCCGCCAAGCCATTCCGGAACTAAAGAAGAACCGAAAATTGGCAAGCCCTACCCAAGGGCTGCCAAAGAACCCATGTCCATACCTAAACTGCTGAAATGCCATAGCAATACCAGCCATAGGGATATAGCTAAAGACGATAACAAGAACAAAGGCCGGAAGTAGCATAAGAAACAAAGTACGGCAGCGCACCGCCGTCTTAAATGACCGAGCTATCAAATAACTCCCTCCTTGTATAAAATCCGCCTATTTAAAGGGCTAGATCGCTTTCGTCAGTATCATCAAAACCGGGTTCCAAAATTATAGTGAACTGGGAACCAGGTACGCATTTCCCCAAAACCTCTGTTATCCCAAGCAAAGTAAGGAATCAAACGGAGCTTAGTCCCCTCCAAACCCTTCACTTTTATCGGCTGATACAAAGCATCGGGGTTATAATCAGCAGCTCGTACAACTCTAGCCGCGTCACAAGTAAGAGCTACCATTGGGAATCCACCAATTTCATATGAAGATTCTTCAAAGGTTGCGTCAGATAGCACCATAATACCATCCATATCACCGCAGATATCGTGACTTTCGGCACAATACACCAATGGGCCGCGGGTAATACATACCTGGCTGGTATCCTCTTCCACTTTAGGGTGAGCTTCCATCATCCTGACCGGCATATCAAAAAAGATATCTACATCTCCGGCTTTTGTAATAGGCACACCTACATAGGTCTTGCCATTAACTTCTGACAACGACCGTGTCATATCCCCATAGGTGATACTACCTTTATCCACCCATCCCGGTACCCGGACTTTAAGGGTGAAAGGGGAGGTTAAATCAGAAATCTTTATACGAATATTCCCACTCCATGGGTAGTTGGTCTCTTGCGTAAGGTTAAATGCTGCACCGTTTTCAAGTGAAATACTAGCCTCATTGGCCCCATACATACCACACCAAACCGCGTCAGCACTAACCCGGTAAGAATAATCCACAGCCTCGGGGATACTTCTGGAGACATTGGTAGGGCAGCAGAAGCAGCTAAAATACCCACTGCGCTCTACAGGCCACATTACAGGGTAGTCCAAATCCTTTGTACGGCGAAGCATATTCTCATAAAAATACTTCCGTCCATCTAGGCTTACAGCCGCCAGAACCAGGTTGTAATATGATCCTTCGATTAAATCCATATACTCAGCTTTAGGCTCACGGGCAAACATACGGTTAGCCCAAAAGATATGGCCCAATGTGCCACATGTCTCGTTATAAGCTGTAATATTGGGAAGCTGATACTCGTATCCAAAGGCCTGGTGCACATATTGGGCATCCAATAACATTCCAAAAGGGGAGGTTCCGGTATACAGCGCACCGCACCCGCCGTTGATATATATCTTCGAGTTCATTAAGTTATCCCAGCAGCTATCCAGCACCGCAGGGAGAGACTCATCGCCTGTCTCCAGGTACATATCGGCAGCACCGGCATACAAATATGTGGAGCGCACCGCGTGACCTACAATTTTGCGGTGTTCCTTTAAAGGGATGCGGTCTTGATTATCATCACTTCCGTTTTCCACCATGTCTCGTATGGCGATTGCGGTTTTGCCCATCGCAAGGTATTTTTCCTCACCGGTGGTACGGTACATTTCAAACAACCCCATATAATGACTGGGGCATACGGCAGTGTGAGCCTTGCCCTCTTCCAATATGCCGCGATACATGCCCTCAAGATATTCGGCACAGTGGCGGGCTATATTAAGGAAATTTTCCTTCCCGGTTACACGGTAATGAACACAGGCCGATGTAAACAAATGGCCAAAGTTATATTCCTCAAAATCATTAACATCCCCATGGCGGAATGTGCCATTGCTAAGCTTCTCGCCAATAATCTGCTTAGTAGAAATATAGCCGTCCGGCTGCTGAGCCGCGGCGATAAGCGTGATATATTCATCAAGAGTTGCATCTATTTCCGGGTCGTTACGGTGGGCATATGCGTAAGTAAGCCCCTCCATAAGCTTATAAAAATCCCCATCTCCATAAGGGGTACCGCGAAACTCTCCATCACTAAGCCCCGCAGCTATCTTAAAGTTCTCCACCTGGTGGAAGAAGCTTTCCTTATCCGCAAACACGCTGAGAATATGAGGAATAGTCTCGTCAACACAGGTATTAAAACGATCCAGCCAAAATCCAGGCTGCCATTTTACAGAGTTTTGGGGAAGAGAATAGACCTTTGCGTAAGGGCTTTTTTTTGTATCTATTAACATATTTTTAACCGCCTTTATCTTCTTACTTGTATTTTGCAGCCTTACAAACTGAATGTCAAACATTAATTTAGCAGTATTTACTTAATTTTATCGCTTAATCACCAATATGTTTGTATGTTTTCACACCCATATATTTCCCCATGGCTTCCACTAGGATGTCCGCCACATGACCCCGTACAAAGCATACATGGTGCTCGAAACCGTTTTCGCAGATATAGTACATCAGACTTTGAAGGCCGGGGACTCGGCAGTAGGCTACTCCACCTTTGGTGTCTACGGCTTTAGCTTCGAAACTGCCTTCTCCTACATACATTTTCATTATTCCCTGGGTATCGTCTGTGCTTACCTTGATGTAGGTCATATCCCCTGGGGCCACCACACCTTTACAGGCTCCGAAGGTACTGTCTTCGCCAAGTACACTGCCCAAAACATCCAAAGTACCAATTTCAAGATTGTCCGACTGAAAGAAGCTTTTAGGGAAATTGGAACAATGTTGGGATATACAGCAATCTGCCTCACCGGTTATGTTGTTGTTCCAGTCCATAAGAGCAGGCGCGCTGCCCGTGGCAAGCTTGGCGGCCAGCATACTCACTGCTCCGGTTACATCGCTTTCACATGCGCTGGGTTTACCGTTTTGCCCCATCATACTCATACCTAGACAGGCGGCACAGCCGTAGTTCTTCTCTAAGCTATCCCAGCATTGTACGGTACTTGCTTGGCAATCCAGAGCATCTACCATTTGCTCCATTGCAAGGCACAGCCTGGCCTGCTTGGCTATTTTTTCTTGGCTTATACTGGTGCAGATACTGCCGTAAGCGCGGATTTCTGCTTCTTTGGCCTTTGCGGCATCGTCGGTTATAGCTTCCGCGGCAGCTATTACTTCGCTTAGGTCCATGGTTTGGACGCTTATGCCGTGCTTTTGCAGAATTTTTTCTGAAAAGCGAACGGTGTTGAAGGCTATGGGTCTTGCCCCAAGCATGGCTATACGGCTATTTTTCAAGCCCTTTACAACATTGCATATCGCCGCAAAACGCTGCACATCAGCAGAAAACTCTGTGCTGTTGATACCGCAAGTATGCATAGTGGTCTGGGTAAAAGGAATCCCCCGCTGATATAAGCTATTACATAGAGAAATCTTCCCACAAAAGGCATCCCGTCTATGAGCCATGCTTAGCTTATCAAAATCATCTTCGCAAGCCTGGATTAATATAGGCACATCAAGCCCCGAGCGCTGTATGGCTTCGGCAACACCAAGTTCCTCGCCAAAGTTGGGAAGGATTACAATAATCCCTGAAATTTTATCTTTGTGCTTTGCCAGCAAAGCGGCGGTAACTTTTGCTTCCTCAAATGTAACTGTCGCGCCTAAGCTGGTATCGTTTTCTGACACCATTACATAGTCATGACCTAGCTTAGTAAGCAGTGCTGCAACGTCCTTCCTGGCATCTTGTATATGATAGGAAGGGAAAAAACTGCGATGGGACACAATGACTCCAAAGGTTTGCTTTAACATAAAATCCTCCTTATAGCTGCTTGGGCAATCCCGCCCGGGGTTAGGCCATAGTAAGCAAACAGCTCATGGCTTTTGCCTACTTTATATTCCTCATCCGGAAAGGCCAGTACTTCTACTTTTGTAGGATGATGCTGGGCAACTACTGCACATACTAGCTCTCCCAAGCCGCCGTGGATACTGTGTTCTTCTATTGTTACGATTGCCTTGGTTTCCTTTGCGGCTTTAATAATTGCCTCTTTATCGGCAGGCTTTAGGCAGAACATATCTAGTACACGTGCAGAAACGCCTTCTTTTTCCAATATTTCCGCTGCTTTGATGGCGGGAGATACCATTTCGCCACAGGCTATTAGGGTTATATCTGTGCCATCTTTTACTAGCTTAGCTTTATGAATATCAAAGGCTTCATCTTGGGGATACACAGTATCTACATCCCCTCTGCCCATTCTCATATAAGCCGGGGTGTTGCTTTTGGCTAGATACTGAGTGATAAAGGCCGTTTGCACCCCATCACTTGGTGCAAATATTTCTATGTTAGGAAGTGCTCTTAACCCTGCAAAATCATGAAGATTTGTGTGGGTTCCACCCAGTGGGCCATAGCTCACCCCTGCTGATACTCCTATGATTTTTACATTGGTTTGGTTGTAGGCTACATCTGTCTTAATCTGCTCGTACCCTCGGGCGGATAGAAAGCACGCTGGCCCTGCCACGAATACATTTTTGCCTGTGGTGGAAAGCCCCGCGGCAATGGATATCGCATTTTGCTCAGCTATCCCCGCTTCAATAAAGCGGCCGGGATACTTCTTAGCAAAGCCGCCGGAAGTTACACTCCCTCGTGAATCTGTACACACCATGTATATAGTCTCGTCATTGGCGGCAATGGCTTCAATCGTAGAAGTGAAAGCCATACGACAGGATACCTTACTCATATTGATTCCTCCTCTTGACAAAGGATTCTTTAATCTCGTGATACTGGGCCTCATCTGGGATATGATGATGCCATATTGGATTATTTTCCATTATTTTGGCCCCATAGCCCTTTATCGTGTTAGTGATTAGCACACGCGGTTTGGTTTGGGGTTGTTTTAACGCTTCTATAATCGCATGTGGCTCGTGACCGTTTACCTCATTTACCTCCCAGCCAAAGGCTCGAAACTTAGCCCCTAAATCTTCCAGAGGCATAACGGATTCGGTTTCACCGCTTATTTGAAGCTTATTTCGATCTACAATCCCTATCAGGTTGCTCAATTTATATTTCGCGGCAGCCATCATAGCTTCCCAATTAGAGCCTTCAGCAAGCTCCCCATCCCCCATAAGTACATATACCTTACTGCTAAGCCCAAGTGCCATCCCCACTCCAACACCAAGGCCATGCCCCAGCGCCCCAGTAGCAAACTCAACACCATTCACCCCACTGGTCGGGTGCCCCGCAAGTGCCGAATCAAAAGCCCCAAAAGTCATAAGCTCCTCATAGGAGATTATCCCTCTATGTGCAAGCACCGCGTAAAGTGCCTCGGCTATATGCCCTTTACTTAATATAAATCTATCTTTTCCCATATCCATAACACCAAAATACAAGGAGACCAAAACCTCCATGGCACTCATACTACCCCCGATATGCCCAGCTTTAGCCTTGTAAATCATATCCAGCACAGTAAGCCTACAATCAAAGGCAATCTTCTTAAATTTGTCCATATTCACCTCCGGATATTAGGTGTATCATGTAAGTCAGTCAACTTAATGTCAATACATTTCTTTAGTTAATTTAGTAAATACTTACTAAAGGTAACGGTAAAGGCGGTGAAGTATGAGCATTACTGCAAAAGAACTGGCAAAGAAACTAGGCCTATCTGAAGCGGCGGTTTCTATGGCTCTACGCAACAAGCCCGGCGTAAGCACTCAAACCCGGCGCATGGTACTGGACGCGGCAGACAAGTACGAATACGATTTTACTAAAATAGTAAAATCCACAGCCCGCTCCAGACATATCACTTTTGTAATCTACAAGCGCCAGGGAGCCATTGTAGGGTCTACGCCATTTTTCTCAGAGCTTTCTGAAGGTATAGAAACCGCCTGTACCCAAGGGCAGTTTAAATTGCAAATCGTTTATATCCACAAAGATGACGATGTAAAAGATAAAATTAACGAGATCACCTACTCCGATAGCGCCGGAATCATCTTACTAGGTACCGAAATGCACCCAGAAGATTTCACACCTTTTGCTAATCTATCCATTCCATTGGTACTACTTGATGTGTATTTTGACACAGTAGGGCATGACTGTATTCTTATCAACAATATTCAAGGGGCATTTCTTGCAACCAACTATCTAATAAGCCGCACAAAAAAACAACCAGGCTACCTACGTTCTTCCTACGGCATCGAAAACTTTGAAGAACGCGCAGACGGCTTTTACAAGGCAGTACGCCATAACGGAATGTCCGTATCAAAGTCCATAGTCCACCGTCTTACCCCCTCCACAGAAGGCGCCTTTGCAGATATGATGGAGCTAACAGAGCAAGGAGAAGAGCTTGCTCCATGCTATTTTGCAGACAATGATTGGATTGCCATTGGGGCGATAAAGGCACTTAGCAAGCGAGGATACCGCATACCAGAGGATATTGCGATTATAGGCTTTGACAATGTCCCGATGGCGGCGTATCTAGAGCCGCCCCTTACAACAGTACATGTGCCAAAGAAATATATGGGAGAAATGGCTGTCAGACGGCTTATAGAAATAATAAACAATAAAAATAATTATCCAGTAAAAATTGAAGTAACCACCCGGCTTATTAAGCGTGTGAGTGTCTAAGGAGTGCCCTATGAATGAGAAAATCAAGAAGCTACTAGACGGCAAAGGCGGCAACTACCTGCTTCCATTCTTCTGGCAGCATGGAGAAGACGAAGCCACACTGCGGCATTACATGAAAATAATCCACGAAAGCGGCATATGGGCAGTATGTGTAGAAAGCCGCCCGCATCCAGACTTCTGCGGCCCTTTATGGTGGCGGGATATGGATATAATCTTAGATGAAGCCCGCACCCGTGATATGAAAGTCTGGATACTAGACGACAGCCACTTCCCTACAGGTTACGCAAACGGCGCTTTAAAATCCGCCCCACAAGAAATGCGGCGGCAGTTTATAACTTACCAGATAGTTGAAGAAGTTGACGAAAGCATTAAGCCCCTACCCTTCAAGCGAAGCATAATAGAATCTGAAATTCTAGCACACGAGCTAAGAGATGAGCTGGAAACCTTTGACGATGATAAACTCCTGGGCTTTATAGCCATAAAAAAAGACGGGAAATCCGCCGAAGATATAATAGAAATAAATAAAAATACACCCATGCCGGAAGGCGACTGGAAAATATATTGCCTACATCTAACTAGAAACCGCGGCCCACACCGCGACTATATAAACATGTTAAATCAAGATGCCTGTAAACTCCTGATAGACGCAGTATATAAACCACATCATGACCGATACAAAGCCGACTTTGGCACAACCATAGCAGGCTTTTTCTCAGACGAACCGGAGTTTGGCAACGGTCATCTATACGATATGTGGCTAACCCTGGAAGACGTAGACGATCAACCATGGAGCCACGAAGTAGAAACAGAACTAAAATCCCGCTGGGGCAACAACTGGCATAAATACCTCCCCCTGTTATGGGATAAAGACTTCGACCACCATTTCAAAGCTCAAATACGCTACGACTATATGGACACAATAACCCGAAACGTAGAACACAACTTCTCCTGGCAGATAGGCGACTGGTGCCGCGCCCACGGCGTGGAATACATCGGCCATATAATCGAAGATAATAACCAACACACCCGCACAGGCTGTAGCCTTGGCCATTTTTTTAGAAGCATGTCAGGCCAAGACATGGCCGGGATTGATAATATAGGCGGTCAAGTACTCCCCCAAGGCGAAGACCTGGAAATAGTAAGCGGCCTAGGCCATAAGCGTGATGGAGAGTTCTTCCATTATGCCCTAGCAAAGTTAGCCTCAAGCGCCGCAAGCATAGACCCACTAAAAAAAGGCCGCGCTATGTGTGAGATTTTTGGCAACTATGGTTGGGAAGCCGGCGTCCGCATTTTCAAATACCTGGCAGAGCACTTTATGGTGCGAGGGGTTAATCACTTTGTACCTCATGCGTTTTCTCCAAAGGCCTTCCCTGACCCGGATGCGCCCCCTCATTTTTATGCCCACGGGCATAACCCACAGTATAGACACTTCGGTCAGCTAATGCGCTACATGAACCGGGTATGCGAGCTAATAAACGGTGGCAAGCGAGTAACTCCAGCGGCAATCTTATACCACGCAGAGGCGGATTGGGCTGGGGGTAAATATATGTATAGCCAAGTTCCGGCGCGGATACTGGCAGATAATCAAATCGACTATGATATCATCCCGGCAGATGTGTTTTTTGATGAAAAATACGATGGGGTTCTTAGCAAGTACAAAGCCCTTATTGTGCCAGAGACTTCATTCATGACAAAGGAGCTAAAAGCCAAGCTGGACACATCTCCCATCCCAATTATTTATGATTTAGACTTCACAGGACTAGCAGAAATTTCTATAACACCAGCCAATAATAGAATCCGATATATGCACTACAAAAATAGCAGCGATTTATATTACTTCGTAAACGAAAGCGCAGTCACATATCACGGCACTGTAAACCTCCCCACCACCGGCGATTCATATATATACAATGCCTGGGACAATGTGTTAGAAGCCTGGGACGGGAAAAATATAACCCTAGAATCCAGCAAAGGGCTAATCATAGTTTTTGATACCCCTGATAGGCCCCTATCCAAGCCAATAAAAGCTTCAGGCACCCCAATGCCCCTAAACAGCGGATGGATAAGAAGCATCTGTAAATCTATAGAGTACCCAACCTTCAAAGAAGAAAAAAACATTGACCTTCCAGACAACATAGAATATGCCGGATTCATACGATACGAAAAAATAATAAAAGCGCCTTCGTCCAAAAAAACAATTCTAGAAATATCAGATGCATATGAAGGAATTGAAGTATTTATCAATGGCATAAGTGCGGGAATCCAGATAGTCCCGACTTTTTTATACGACATTACATCCCTACTACGGGAAGGAGACAATCATATTATTATCGAGGTAGCCACAACCCTAGAGCGGCAATTATGTCCCACACCCACTAACCCTTGTGGCATAACAGGCAATGTTATACTATGGATAAACTAAAAATGAATCGAGGAAACACAGTGAAAATAGGAATAATAGGAACAGGAACAATAGCATCAGCCATAGTAACCGGTTTTTGCACAAAACAATCAGGATATAACTTTTATCTTTCCCCAAGAGGTGCAAAAAAAGCAGCAGAGCTTGCCGCTGCTTTTCCACAAGTACAAGTATGTACATCCAACCAACACGTGCTAGACAGTGCCGAGTGGATATTTATCACCGTACAAAAAAATGCCTTCGACGCCCTAAAAGAATTAAAATTCAAAAAGGAGCACAAAGTGCTTAATATGGCAACAGAAATGTCATTGCCTTTTTTAAAGGATATCACTGGAGAGACAGCTCTCTTTGCCCATGTCGTACCCTTGCCAATGATTGTCCGCGGCTTTGGCCCGCTTATCGTTTACCCAGAAGTACCAGAGGTGGGAGAGTTATTTGCTCCTGTTGCCGAGGCAATATATCTCTCCAGTTTAGACGACACACGAAATTTACAGCTTTTGACATGTCTGATGAGTCCTTACTATATGCTGCTGGCGGAGCTAATTTCATTTACAGATTCCCAAGGTGTGGAGCATGACTCTGCTATTAAATTCTTACACTCATTACTCGGGTCACTAACCAGACGCGCAACCGAAACCCCTAACTGCGACCTTGTAGAGTTAGCACATGATATGACCCCCGGCGGCTATAACGAGCAAGCTATGAATGAACTTATGGACAATGGAGCAATAAAAGCATGGCGTACTGCTATTGATAACTTACGCGATAGACTAGTTGGAAAAGAGTAATCCTTGTTATACGTACTTCAGACAACCTAAATCCTATCCAGGCTTACAGAATAAACCCGTGCCAAAGGAAATATAAACCGCCGATTAACCAAGATAATCTCAGCCCCAGGAGCAATAGCGTCATTGCCATTCGCAAAAAATCCACTTTCAGTAATACTACCAGTAGCCTCAATAGTAATGTGCAAAGAGTAACGATCCTCCATAGTAGCCAGTACAGCCGTACCATCACTGCGCTGCATTACTTCAGTTGCGGGAAGCTTATCAATAGCAACAATTCTACCAAGAGGCTGACGATCATGCTGCCTAAACACATATTCCCCAACAACTACAGCATCCTCAGCAATAACACTACGTATCCTATTAACTTCAAAAGTTACATAAAAATTATCATCAGGCCGAAGAACTGTCTCTATGTGAGGTGCCGCATTTCTATATACAAACCCGACAATAAGCCCCAGAAGCGCCAACACGATTACAATATCAATAATACTAACTCTACCTTTAATTTTCCCTTGAGCATCAATCATCTATTCCACCACCCATTCAATGCTAGTAATAAACCCAATACCACCAAAATCTCGTGCTCTAAGGCCCACCTGCCTATTAACAGCAACCCAAAAGTTTCCGATATTGGTGGCATAATCACTAATCTCAGCCCAGGCCTCTATTACAATATAGGTAAACTCAAGCCCTTCAACGGGTACCCGGCGTATGACCCCAGCTCGCTCATCAGGGGCATCAGACAAAAACGGCAAGGAATAAACATCAACAACAGTACCAACCCGCCAGCCGTTAACGCCACAAAACACCGGCGTATCAATTTCTATTCCTTCATGAAAACCCGCAGGCCGCTCCCCAAGTTCAAAGGTATAGCGGATAAGCCGCCCACCTTCTGCAACAACAGTCTGTGGCTGAGCCAGCAAATACGCACCCCATATCAGCAAAAACACCATAGTCACCAATAGCACATCAATAGGGTTTATAATCCCAAACAAGCGATATTTTTTCAAAGCAATCACCTTCCCAATACTTCTTTATATACAGCCTCTGTATCCGAGGCCATTTTTTTATCTGTAAACCGCTCCTGATATACCTGACGCGCCCCCTCAGAGGTCCGCCGGTATAACTCAGAGTCGGACATTATCTTCTTAATTCCATCAGCCATAGCATTAGCATCCCGTGCGGGAAACACAATGCCATTGACCCCTGTCTCTATCAGATATGGATTACCTCCAAAATCGGAAGCCACTGCCGGGACTCCTGCACTCATCCCCTGTATCAAGGACAAAGACGACGTTTCCGTCCCAAAAGAGGCATTAATCTGTGCATCCATCACGGCAATAAGCTCATCCACATCTGTCACAAAACCCAATAATCTTACATTAGAAATCCCTTCAGTCGCTATCCGTCCCTCCAGGTGAGTCTTTTGCTCCCCATCTCCGGCAAATAATATAAGCGCCTTTGGGACAGCTTTAGCCGCATCCAAAATGTCATCATGGCCTTTAACTTCTGTTAGACGCGCTATTATTGCCAACACAAAGGTATCCGGTGGTATATTGTACTTTCTCTTAATGTCAGCCACTTCTTCAAAAGAATAACTCCTCACAGGAGGCGTACCATTAAATAGTGTCCGTATTTTACTCTGTCTAGCTCCCATATCAATCAGATTCTCCGCTGCCGCAGGAGAAATGGCAATCATTAAATCGCTTAACGAGTTATTCACAAATCCCATCATCTGCTTAAAAGGAAAAACTTTCTTCCAGGACGCCACAGGATACGCACAATGTCTCGTATGCACAACCTTCACGCCAAGCTGCTTAGCCGCCTTTCGCCCAGAAAATGACCCATGTGTATGGACAATATCCGGCTCAGCTTCCTTTATCAACTTTCTAAGCGTACTAATTCCCTTAAAAGAAAAAGACTTATCCGCAATATCCGGCGATTCATAATACTTCACACCTCGCATAGCAAGCAGAGGCGTAAGCCTTGCATTTTCGGGTAAAACAACCTCCATTACAAACGAAGACTTATCATACGCATCCAATAAGTGTAATAAAAGATGCCCGGTCCCACCAATGTTTGTATCCGTAACAATATGCAATATCTTAATCATGATAGCCTTTAACCCATTCGCTTTCAAAAGGCGCAGCCTCCACCTTCTCCGCATTCACAGCAGCTCGCGTAAAGGCAATACCAATACCCATAAACAAGAAAAATGTAAGCATTACACGGTAATTATAAAAATTATAGTCAAACGCCCCCTGAGCAAGAAATCCAACAACAGCAGCAACCAGCGCCGCAGAAAATACCCTCAACCTAAACTCATTCGTTCTTCTAAGAAAGTTAACCTGAGCCCGGATAAAGCAAGCAAGCACGCCAACAAACACTAAAATCCCAACAATCCCCGTTTCAATAAAAATCTGAAGAAACAGATTATGAGAATGTGGCGTGAAAATCGCCCCAAGAGAATAATAAGTATATACCCGATTAAACGCAGCTTCCCCCTGCCCTACTCCTATTGGCCAAAAATCCATAAGCATACGCAGGCTGCCCCGCCAGATATTAAGCCTAAAAACAGTAGATGTATCGTCAAAATTCAAAATCCCTACAACTCGATTAACCACTGTAGAAGGCAGCAATAAAAACACACCAATAAGCGCAGGAATAAACGCCACAATTAATTGCTTCTTGATAATAAGCACAAAAATAAGTGCCCCAATAGCAAGAGAAACATAGCACCCCCTGGAGTAAGTAGCAATCAAATTAAGAACCAATAGCCCCGTAATGCCGAAGGCGCAAATTTTAAAGAAAATCTTCTTTGCGTAAACCACACAAGCCGCCGCTACAGGTATGGCAAGCAGCAAGTAAGTACCATAAACATTAGGATTATCAAAAGTAGAATAAAGTCTAAGTCCAATATCGGTAAACAACATCAAATCCAGCCAAGCCACTGTCGTATGCCCCGTAAGCATCTGATAAGCCCCAACTACCCCTGCAATTGCCGAAGCCGCAACAAAACCTAAAATAAACATATCCACAGATTCACGAGTCTTACAGCAGGCCATCACCAGCAAAGTCGAAAGCATAAACACAGAAGTAAGCACTGCGATAGGCACACTAGATGCCATATCCACAGACATTACCCCAGATATAAGAGTGATAATAATAAAAAACAGCAAAAAAACCGCCGTCCCATCCAGGACAAAACGGCGGCTAAAAAGGGCAAACAAAAAAGCAGGTATTATAATACCAGCCAAAATCATAGTAGGTAGCACCGGAAGTGCGATTACAACAGCCAGAAGCGCCCAAATAGGCAAAGCATAAGCCCCCCAAACCATAACCATACCAGAGGTAGCATTAGGCACAGGAGGAGGAATAGGCGTATCCATATGATCAGTTAACCCACGAATAAAAAAACTACCAGACAACAACGAGGCCAAAGTACTAGGCCACCGCGCAGGTATTTTTAAAGGCTTAGGAATCCCGTTTAAAATCTTATCCCAAAGACGCACAAAAACACTACGTCCAAGACTAGATCTTTGTGCTATATCATCAGCAATAAAAAGCCCAACAATAAAGCTACCCTGACTAAGCTTTACAATCCAATCCATCCCTGCGTTAAGGCCACTAAAAAGCAAGCTTCCCCTCAGCCAGTTAAGGATTGTATCAAAAAGCCAATTCAATTTCTTAGTTGGCAACTATAAAACCACCTTTTATCATTAGCCACGCATCAGTTGAAAAATACAGTCCCCGCCCATCTGTAGCTGGCACCAACATCAAGTGGTTTCTGCTAACAGCTTGACCATTGCCTACGTCTATACCCGCGGTAACATCTACAAGCCCATTAGGCCCAGCAATTACCGTAGCATTGCCGCTTCTAAGAATAAACTCCACACCGGCATTAGCCATAAGAGTACTCCCAGCAGGAACAAATAATGGCGTAAAAGGAACAACCTGGCCTTCGCCTGTTCCGCCACCACCAGAAGGCACTCCGGTATTTATCTGATTTTGAAGTGCCGTAATTTGAGCTTGTAATCCAGCTACTAACTCGTCTACATAGTGCTGAGTAACCAACGGGTCACTTGCAGTCCCTGGCTGTGCAAAAGCCGGAATAGACAGGTGCGAAAGAAGTAATAACCCCAAGAGTACAGCAATAATAGCCGGATACAGGATATTTTTCTTATTCTTCATAACTATCTCCTTTGTATATATAAAAACGTAGCAAAGCCTCCATTTCATCTGCTGTTTGAGCCAAATTAATTCGCCGTCTCAAATCAGCAGACCCTGGCATACCCTTGGTATACCAAGACAGATGCTTACGCATATCCACCACAGTATAGCTCCTACCATTAGAGTCGGCAGCTCTGTCACAGTCTACCGCCCAAAGATGTTTAATCGCTGTTTCAATTATGTCAGAATGTGATGGCTCTGGTGGCAAAACCCCAGTTTCCAAGTACGCGGCAGTACGTGAAAAAATCCACGGGTTACCCATAGCTCCTCGTGCAATCATTATACCGTCACAACCGCTTTCTTCCAACCGCTTTATAGCAATCTCAGAAGAAAAAATATCGCCATTACCGATTACAGGTATTTTCACCGCTTGTTTTACCGCGGATATAACATCCCAATTAGCCTCACCAGTATAGTACTGGTCACGGGTACGTCCATGGATTGTGATATGCATAGCCCCTGCATCCTCTGCTATTTTTGCCATTTCTATAGCATTTAGACTCGAAGGAGTAAAACCGATGCGGATTTTAACTGTGACAGGCCGACTTGAAGCCCTAACTGCCGCTTCAATCATACGCCTTGCCAGAGGTGGGTCTGTCATAAGGGCTGCGCCTTCACCATTTTTTACGATTTTAGGCATAGGGCAGCCCATATTTATATCCACAATATCAAAGGGACTATCCTCAAGCATCTGAATAGCCTCATATAAAAACTCCGGCTCATGACCAAAAAACTGAACAGCCCAAGGCCGCACATGGGTCGCATTCTCCAAAAGCTTATGAGTATTTTTATTGCGATATACAATGCTTTTGGCGCTTATCATTTCAGAATAAGTAAGCCCTGCTCCATGGTCATGAACCAAAGTGCGGAAAGCCTTATCTGTTACCCCAGCCATTGGGGCCATTAGTAAATTATTTTTAAGCTTTAATGATTTTAAGATATTAAACCTCCGTACTCCAATCGTCCCACAAAGCCAGGCGGCAGACTCTCTGTGTGATAAGGTTCTGAAGAATGATCTACCATAAACTGTAAAGGCACTCCGCCAGCATTATGCCTTATGTTTATTACATAATTATGAATAGGGCCCGGTATTATCAATTGGATATTATGACTTCCTAAATAGATATAGGATGCATAATCATAGCATAAACGAGACAGGTCAAATGTCATACCCAGTACAGATAATGCCCCAAGTTGAAGATTAACCTGCCCCACTAAGTTAATTGTAAAAAGATCAAAAAACAAACCAGGGTTTGCCAACTGTAAAACAATATCACCAGACACAGACATTACCGAGCTTGGAGGAGGGTTAGTAAACGTGCTTCGTTGAGTCAATGTCACAGCATTATCCCCGGTACCCACAATTACTAAATTGTGCATGTCATATATATAGCTTACAACAATGTTTGTATCTTGTCCAAGATGAATTTCTAAGATTTCTTCCGGGTTCTGGTTAAGATTTGTAAGCATAACCGATGCCGTACTTTGGATGTAAATCCCGGTTATTCGCCCTTCTTCAACAACAATTTCATCGATATGATCAAACAACTGACCCAATATCTGGTATTCCGGGTCAACTGAAGTTAGCAAAATGGATTCCTCTTCGGAGATAGGGATCCTAATCGCACCCGGTTCAATCACAATTTCATCCCCGGGAACAGTAATGGGAGCCGAACCTGAATTATTTTCATCTGATCCATCATCCCCAGTCCCTGTATCCGGTGCTGGAGTCGGGATTGGCATCGGAGTCGGTGTTGGCATTGTATCTGGAGTTGCTGTGGGCACTGGAGCCGCTGTGGGCACTGGAGTAGGAGTTTGCAAAGATAGTGGCATCGGCGTTGGTATAGCATATACCGACTCATCTTCCCCATCCAACATGGAGCCATATATCTGTATATTGCTTATTTCAGCATTATCCATTTCAATATTGGCCTTTTCGGCCAATACAATCAACTCACCTACAAAGCCGTTAATCACCACAAGTGTATCCGTATCCACAATTACCTGGCCAAAATTACCCGTTATTATAATGGGTTCACCCTGACCGGTTATTATAAGATTACCGCTTACTTCAACATCCTTAAGTACAACCCCGCCAATATTTATGACCCCACGCTCTATAACAAGGCCACTAAATTTACCTGCCTCAAAGAAGATTTGCCCAGCAGATAGGGCCAGCAAAGCCGCTCCTTGTCCACGCGTCAAAAACCCATGTGGATCCAGATTTCCAGATGTATGCCCCCGTATAATACCTGCTTCAACTAAACCTGCTAACCTAGGCCTATAATCCTCCGGCACCAAATAATAATCCAGAAACATACTTAAAACAGTCATATCGCCAGCTGGTATGCGGAAAGCTTCCGCCGCCAACATCAACCCATCAAGACGTGTCATAGCGCCGGAATAGACATATATATCCATAGATTGCCTAAAAATCCCTGAAATCCACCTAGAAAAATCACTTGCAATTATAGGGGCTCTAACCTCAAAGTCATGCTCCTGTAATACATCAGCATTATAAAGAATATCCACATATTCCTGAGCCCAATGCGGGCGATTGGCAGAAACAACTACAGGCTGGCCTAAAACCCCAAAAATCAAAGCAGCTACTAAAAGCACACACACTACACCAGTAATTCCACGTCTACGATGCATAATAACCTCCTAAAAATGGCTCCATGTACATTGTCAAAATATTGTATATTTTGCAATATCATTTGTACCATTTGGAGAATTAAATTGCAAAGCATATTCAGCATCGAAATAGTAATTCTTATAGAATCACTTCATTTTCATTACCACAACCCCCAACGGCGGCAGCTGCAATGGCAAGCTATACTGCTGTCCATCACACAAGTATTCTTCACACTGACGGATGCCGGGATTTATAATCCCACTTCCTCCATATTTTTCATTGTCACTATTTAATATCTCAATGTATTTTCCTTTTACAGGTAGCCCAACTCTATAATCCATACATGGCACCGGAGTAAAGTTACAGATAAATACCAGATATTCATAAGTAGAGCCTTTAGCTTCTTGGTCCTTCTTGCTGCGGCGCTTCCTCTCCCCTACCCTATAGAAAGAAATAATACTCCTGTCACTATCATCACAATTTATCCATCCAAAGCCATCCGCAGAGAAATCACGCTGCCACAGAGCCTTTTCATTTAAATAAAGATGGTTTAAATCTTTTACAAAATCCAGCATCTTCCTATGATGCTCAAACTCATCTAGCAAGAACCAGTTAAGGGCTTTGGCCTCACTCCATTCTTCAAATTGGGCAAACTCGCTACCCATAAATAGCAGCTTCTTACCGGGGTGCCCTATCATAAAACCATATGCCGCCCGCAAATTGGCCATCTTCTGCCAGGTATCTCCAGGCATTTTATTTACCATGGAGCCTTTTCCATGCACCACCTCATCATGGCTTAGCACCAAGATATATTTTTCTGAGTAAGCATACACCATGCCAAAAGTCAGGTTATGGTGATGATGCTTGCGATACACACTGTCTTTGGTCATATAAGAAAGGAAGTCATTCATCCAGCCCATGTTCCATTTTAGGCTAAAACCAAGACCATCTTCCTGGACAGGGCGGGTTACCCCCGTCCAGGCGGTTGATTCTTCAGCAATCATCAACACATGTGGATGTGCCCCGAGAAGCACAGAGTTCATATGCTTCATAAACTCTACAGCTTCAATATTTTCCCGGCCGCCGTATTCGTTAGGCACCCACTGCCCATACTCTTTTCCATAATCCAAGTAAAGCATAGATGCCACTGCATCCACACGAAGGCCGTCTATATGGAATTTTTCAATCCAATAAAGTGCATTGGCTATAAGAAAATTCTTTACTTCGCTGCGTCCATAGTTGAAAATGAGGGTTCCCCACTCAGGATGCTGCCCTTGGCGTGGGTCTTGATGTTCATATAATTCCGTCCCATCAAACATAGCAAGGCCATGAGCATCTTTCGGGAAATGAGCTGGAACCCAGTCCAAAATTACTCCGATATCAGCCTGATGGCAGGCATCCACAAACTCCATAAACTGATGTGGATTACCGAAACGACTAGTAGGAGCGTAGTATCCTGTAACCTGATACCCCCAAGAGCCATCAAAAGGATGCTCCATCACAGGCATTATCTCTACATGGGTGTAACCCAGCTCTTTCACATAAGGAATAAGTTCCGCCGTAAGCTCAGGCCAAGACATAAACCTACCCTCACCTGCCCTACGCCAGCTTCCCGGATGAAACTCATAGATATTAACAGGCCCTTCCAGTGGGTCTTTTTTATTGCGCTTATTAATCCACTTTGTATCATTCCATTTATATCCTGATATATCGTACACCATGGACGCTGTACCGGGTCTATGCTCTGCAAATCGGGCATAAGGATCCGCCTTAGTAAAGAACGCCCCCGTATGAGATTTTATTTCATATTTATACCTATCATAGTTGGAAAGCCCAGGGACAAATAACTCCCAAACTCCAGATGCCCCCATGCTGCGCATAGGATGTCGCTGGCCACTCCAACCGTTAAAATCGCCAACTAAGCTGATACGCTTGGCATTAGGGGCCCAAACAGCAAAATGCACCCCTTTTACACCATCCACAGTAACCGTGTTAGCCCCAAGTTTATCGTAAATCTGATAGTGAGTACCTTGGCCATATAAATATAAATCCAGCTCAGAAATTACCGGGGCAAAGGAGTAAGGGTCATAAGCCTCCCACGCTTCACCATGGTGGCCAGTGTAGGACAGTTTATATCTGCTTTTTGGGGTTTCTTTTAGCAATAAAGTAAAAAATCCTGCTTTGTGCTCCATCTCCATTGGATATCTCAAGCCTTCTGGGAAAAACACCTCCACAGATGCAGCCGACGGGTTAAAAACCCGAATAATGACTCCGCCATCGCTTACCGGATGCTGGCCTAAGATATGATGTGGGTCAGAGTGTTCGCACTCAATAATCCGCATTAATTCATACATATCAGTTGACATCATAGAAACCCCTCCTTTTTTCACAATAAAGATACCATATAGTCCCTATATCTGGGAATGGATAAAGCACGTTTTAATGGTATGTTTTCATAAAAAGGGCAAAGAATAAATGGAATGACATCAAGAAGGGAACATACAAATGAAAAAACTTTTCTGGACTATCCTGATATTTGCTATTCTGACACCAACAATCGCTTTATCAGCACAAGAACCTCCAACCCCTGATGCCACTGGGGCAATACTAATGGATGCAGAAACAGGCCGAGTGCTATGGGGGAAAAACCACCACGAGCCTATGTCCATGGCCAGCACCACCAAAATCATGACAGCAGTACTGGCAATAGAAAGCGGCAAAACAAGTGATACCGTAACCGTCTCCAAAAAAGCAGCTGCAGCCCCAAAAGTAAAAATGGGCCTAAGCCCAGGTGAGCAAATCCCAATGATTAACCTAATGCAAGCCCTAATGCTAGAATCCAGCAACGACGCAGCAATAGCCATAGCAGAGCATATCTCAGGCACAGTAGAAGACTTCTGTGCACAAATGACAAGGAAGGCCCACGAACTAGGTGCCACAAACACCGTATTCGAAACCCCCAACGGCCTAGATGCAGGTAACCACCACTCCACAGCCTACGATTTGGCTCTAATCACCCGATATGCTCTAACCGTCCCAGGCTTTATAGAACTAACCAACACCCAAAACGCCAACTTTAAAAGCGACAAGCGCACCTACTCCATGTACAATAAAAACCGCCTACTAACAGAGTACCCCGGCGCCAACGGCGTAAAAACCGGCTTCACCAACAAGGCAGGCCACTGCTTTGTTGGAGCGGCTAAGCGAGACGGTATGCAACTAATATCTGTAGTTCTAGCCAGCGGCTGGGGAGAAAAAGGCCGAGCACAAAAATGGAAAGACACCAAGGAAGTACTAAACTACGGCTTTGAAAACTACCAATACGAAACAATAATAATAGCCGAATCCCAAGCAGGAGAAATGCCGATAACCCGCTCCAGAACTGAGTCTGTAGACTTCATTTTCACCGATAACGTGAAAATACCCATCAACCAAAATGAAAAAGAAGCTATATCAGTAGAGTTTATTATCCCAGAATCACTCCAAGCCCCAGTAGAAGCAGGTCAAACCATGGGCAGTGCCAAAATATATATAAACGAAGATTTCTACTGCGAAATAGAATTAAAATCCACAGCATCAGCCCCCCGCCATGACTTTAAAACATCCCTAGAAAAAATCCTTAATGCATACTTCAAACAAATAACCAATGAGCCGATTAACATCATCCTTCCGGAAATGGAGTAAAAAAAGATCACCTGCATACAAGCAGGTGATCTTTTTTTACTACCCTAGCGCTGCTTCCAATCGCTGCAAATCTTTTAACGGAAACAACTGAAGAAGCTCTTTGTACTGCCCATGAGTCAAGTCCTCAGCCTCTACATACATACTAATCTTTGTATCCGTATCCGCTATACGGAATTGGTTTTTGAACGTTTCGAATCCTTGGATGTCCATCGCTTATATCCTTTCATAATTTCGTATACCGCCATAGTAAGCAAAAACACAGCAAAACCTTTACGTAAATATCCACCGTCAATATTAACTGCAATAAAAGCCCCAACAACTGCTCCAATAACCCCATAAATAGTCAGTTTAAGAAGCCCACTCTTTTCCACATTACCATTTTTTATATGCAACCTAAGGGCAATAGCCGCAGTAGGAATAAAGTAAAGCAGATTAATCTTCTGAGCAGCCTGCTGTTCCATCCCAAGAAAAATAGTCAATGCCGGGATTAGAATGGCTCCGCCCCCGATACCCATTCCACAAATAATCCCAGAGGCAAGACCAGCAACCACATACCATACCCAGCTCATGAGAATAGCATCCTAATAGCTCCAGCCCCAAGAAAAAGCCCAAACAATATATTGAGCCACCCAGCAGAAATCTTAGAAAGAATCCGCGCCCCAATTACCCCACCAACAACTCCTCCGGCAGAAACCAAACCAACAGCCTTCCAATCAACATCAACACCCCATACATAAACCAAGGCACTGATAATAGAAAGTGGCAAAATAACAGCCAAAGTAGTTGCGTGAGCCTTATGAGTCTCCAAAGGCTTAAACTTCTCCAAAGCAGGCACTAATACAGTACCTCCGCCAGCCCCAAAAAGGCCGTTGGCAAGCCCTACAATAAGGCCCACAGGTATTATCCATTTATTTTTCATATATGTATGATGCGCAAATAATGAGAATTATATGTAAAAGAGCGCCCTAAAGGCGCCCTGATTTTCTTACCCTGCATGAGGACAACTATGTCCACATCCTACCCGATTAGGGCACGCAGCCTGGCCTTTTACATAAGCAGGTGCAGCTTTATAAACCGTCTCAAGCTCAAAGGAGCCGCACTCAGGGCACGGTATCTTCTTTTCTGATTTTTCTTTCATTGATGCCCATATGCTGTGTTCGCTTGTGCATTTGGGGCAGTAAAGTTCGTACTTTGGCATGATTTCCTCCTGAATCACAATATTTCTATTTGTGTTGAAAACGCTTGTATTATGGAATTTTCTAGGATAAAATAATAACATAACTGGCAATCATTGCAAGTGCTTAGGCGACTACTACCTAGGCCAGGCCACGACTGGGGTTGGTCAGCTTTTTTCAAAATCATCGGGGCAATTAGAATCTGTCACAATCACACATAAAGCATCCATAGAAATTAAGGGGAGATATTATGGCAAATAAAGAATTTTCACTCATTGATGTTTACGCGAATGTTCAAAACATCATGACGGCTAAGTTGTTGGCTAGTAGAACTGCGATACCGCATAGTGGCGAAAAAGGCGCTGCCTCAGAGCGCAGTTGGGTAGAGTGGTTTAGAACCTACCTCCCACGGCGATACAAAGTAGACAAAGCGTTTGTTGTTGATTCGGAGAACAACAGGAGCAAACAAATAGATATTGTCATATATGATGCACAATACTCTCATTTGGTTTTCGAGCACGAAGGGGTTCATTATGTTCCGGCAGAAAGTGTTTACGCAGTCTTTGAGGTGAAACAAGATCTAAAACCGTACCTTGATTATGCAGGGAACCAAGCCGAAAGTGTGCGAAAATTAAAACGAACATCTGTACCAATTCCCCATGCTGGAGGTATATATAAAGCAAAGGAGCCTCATTTTATACCTGCTGGAATATTAACAACCAATTCGTCATGGGCAGACCCGCTTGGCGTAACTTTCGAGGAACATTTACTCGCATTGGAAGGAGACAAATCACTTCAATGCGGATGCGTTATACAAGAGGGTGCTTTCACGTGTAGCAGCGATGGGATAATCACCAAAAGCAATAAAGAACAGTCACTTATTAGCTTTTTCTTTGACCTTTTGCTGTTGCTTCAATCACTGGCAACAGTAGCGGCTATTGATATAAATGCGTATGCAGAAATGATTAAAAAAATCTAGATTTCTGATGCAATTCATCCCGAGACAAAATCAAAACCATAAGGAGGCTGGTTGTTAATGATTTACTCCATCTACGACACCACCGGTATTCAATCCTACATTTTCGCATCTTCTAAGCTAAGAGAAAACATAGGAGCTTCGAAGCTTGTTGGAGAAGTTTTTACAGAATTTCTGCCACAAGTACTAGAATCCACATTCGGTAAAGACAACGTAATCACAAGCTGGAGCGACAAACATCACCGCGAAACCACCCCCTGGATATTCACCAAAACTGCCGAAATCATATATGTAGGCGGTGGCAACGCATATGTAGCATACAAAACACTCTGTGATTATAAAAAAGCAACAGCAGCTTTCCTTCACATGGTCTATAACAAAACTGCCACAATAGGCATAGCATCAGCCTTTGTAGAAACCGACTTCAAAGACGACTATGAGCAAAAACATAAAGACCTAATGCGGCGTCTATCACAATCAAGAGGCGAAATTAATCATCCATTAGGGGCTGGCAGCCAGCCCATAACAAGAGCATCGCTACTAACCGGCCGTCCCGTTACGCACATAGACCAGATAAGTCGTGAGCAACTTAGCCAGGATCAATATTGTAAGCGCGATGTCAACAGTGGCGGATTAGACTCCTTCGACAGCCTAAAGCTCGGAAGCACAAGTTTCCTTGCAGTAGTACATGTTGATGGAAACAACATAAGTCAGCATATAGAGCAATATATGAAAAATGGTAGCAACTCATGGAGCGAAGTTGTGCCCAAAATACGTGAAATGTCCTATAGCATTGATATGTTGTACAAAGAGGCGCTTAATGCAACCAACGCCACATTTGACGAGTTTTACAAAGGCACTTCCTATTATAAAAAAGACGAATCCACCCCGCAACTTCCAATAATATGCGGTGGCGACGATATAACATGTGTTGTATCAGGATTGTGGGGCATCAGCTATGCGGCAGAACTATTAATGCAGATTGAATCCCATAGTAAAATGGAACGTCTATACCCCTTCAAACATTGGCCCGAAGACGATAAGAAACCTCATATCAGCGCGTGTGCTGGAGTTGTGCTTTTTCACAGCCACTATCCCTTCTCCGAAGCGTACAAAATGGCGGAAGCTTGCTGTAAAAACGCAAAAGGCTATACACGCAATGCAGATAAGCACACCAATGATATTGCCGGGAGCTTCATGGATTTTCATCTCCATCAAGGCGGTATGATTGCAGATTTGAAATCCCTAAGAAGTCGGCAATATTCTATTGGTGAAAATATCCTGGTACATCCCCCTTACTGCGTCCTGAATCCAGACACGATGGAAGCAGAAACCCTTGAATTATTCAAGAACAAGTATCAATGCTTTACTGATTTTACCGAGCTTATGAGTTGGGCTCAGAAAAATGACAGCGCATGGCCTCGCTCTAGACTCAAAGCCCTGCGAGACTCAATAGCAGATGGCGAAAATGAAGTAAAAAAGGTGTTGGCTTGGTGCAAGGCAAAAGACTACACATTACCAGAAGCATACGACCCAGAAATAACATATAAAAAATATGCCTCTCCGGAAGATGAAGAAAAAGGTAAAGCGCTATATAAATATGCATTGCTATTTAGCGTATTAGAGTTTGCAGACATTTATAAAGACATAAGGGGGGCGAAAAATGCACATAATACTCAACCTTAAATCAGACTTGTGCGCTGCGTCAGGTCATGGTCATGCCGCCACCATCAATACAGATATCGTGTATGACCAAGCTACCGGCCTACCCTATGTACCGGCAAAACGCCTGAAGGGCTGCCTGCGAGAAGTGGGGCTTGAAATAGTTTCTGCTCGCCAATCGGAAGAGATTGCTACCACGTTTTACGAATTATTCGGGGAAGTAGGCAAGTCTGATAGCGGAATGTTAAATATCTCAGATGGACAACTGGGTTATACCACTGGCAAAGTGCCGAAACACAGTGCGCTAGATGCGCTTACAACACTACGTTATAGCACCCGAATGGAAGCCCCCAACGACGAACTAGATGCAATTATCCGCAAAGCAAAAGACAAATCTTTGCGGGCGGCAAGGGTGCTTAATAAAGGTGAAACACTGACCTTTAATGTTGAGAGCCTTAGCGGCACACATTTAAAGTTTTTGAAAGAATGTTGTGGGTTGTTGAAAAGTATGGGCTCTAATCGTACACGGGGATGGGGCGAGGTTGAGTGCAAGCTAGACGAAAAACCTTGTACAGCTGCAAGTGATGAGGAAAAATGTGCCCCAGAAAAATATATTATTCCATTCTGTAATGATAAATCCTTATTCCAAGCATCTTACAAAATCACCCTTGAAGACCCAGTTATATCCTCGTTGCTATCAGGAGGAAACGGCTGCGAAGGGCATATTCCAGGTAGTATGCTAATGGGCTGTTTTGCTGGCTTATGGATAAAGGAAAACCCGGCAAAGGATAAAGCCCACGAAAACGAGACTTTCAGGCGCATCTTCTTAGAAGGTGGTGTCAAGTTTGGATTTGCATACCCAGGCAATTATATTCCATTTTACCCCACTCCAACCAGCATAAAAACCAATAAAAAAGGCGACGCCTTCTTTGATGATGCCAATATAGGCTATAAAACTGATGATAATCTATCTGGTAAGCTCGGCGGTTATATCAATATAAATGAGCACAGCGAAGTAAATATTGCAAAGCCAAGGTTTGAAGTAGTTATGCACCATGCTCGCCCACATGACAAAGCCAAAGGCTCCCCCCAGGAGAATGAGCAAGCCGATAGTGGTGCTTTCTACAGTTATATGGCACTGGCATCACGGCAAGTGTTTTTTGGCAATATAGTTGGCACCAAAAGTGATTTGGAGTTGCTTTTTGCTTTAATGCCAAAGAAATCAATAATCCGCCTTGGTAGGTCACGAACAGCCCAGTATGGCAACGCTTCTTTTGAATGGAAAAATGACTTCTCAAGAGCAAGGCTTAGTGCGGAAAATATTACAGTAAAAAAAGGCAAAGATATTTGCATAACAGCCCGCTCACCCATGATTATATGCGATGAGGTTGGCACAATAGCCCCAAGCGCCGATATTTTGGCGAGAAAAATCTGCAAAAACTTCATTGTACAACGCTCATTCATATCAGAAGCCAGTGTTGCTGGGTACAATGCAAAATGGCTTCTGCCACGCCCACAGACGCCAGCTATAAACGGTGGAAGCGTAATTATTTTGCACAACAATGGCGATGATGTGACACTCAACAAGGAGCAGTTTCTTGGTCTGCGTACCGGCGAGGGTTTTGGGCATGTTTTTATAGAAAAACCCTTGGAAGATGGCCGCTTGCGGGATGGTACAGAGGTATCAATTGAAAGCACCCTAGAAGAAGCCGCAAGTGCGAGATTACAGGGCATGGTAGATTCCATAGAAGCCAAGCGCGAATGGGAACAAGCCGCTATAAAACTGGCGAAGACATTAACAAGTGATGACACCAAGCTACCCTCATCTGCACAACTTGGACGACTTATAAATGTTATACGCAAGGTTGATTCGAAATCAGCATTGGACGATAAAATCAATAAAGATTGGAAGGACGATGAAAAACTAAAGCTGATTACAAACCTATGCAACAATGTTTTCGCACTAAAATATGACGACGAAAAGCTTTGCGATAGCGCCTGGCAGATATATCACGACTGCCTAAAAACAGTAATCCGGCAAATCCGTCAGATTAAACAGGAAAGGCGGGGTAGCGATGAGTGATTATTTAAAGAAAGCAAATGATGAAAACTACAACCCTATAATCAGACGTGTTGCTGTGCTTTGCAAAATGCGGCTACTGTCACCGGCTCTGATTGGTAGCGGCGAAAGCGAGAATACCAAAAGGGATGTTTATCTGGATGCAAAGGGCAACCCTGTTTTGCCAGGCACCAGTATTGCCGGGGTATTACGCAGTTCCTTGGATGTAGAAAGTGCCGCAAAGTTATTTGGTGCCTTGGATAAAGAAGGTACAAAAAAGTTATTTGGCCCCTTGATTGACAGCAATAATGCCAGCGCTATAACAAGCCCCCTATGGGTTTTCGATGTACCACTATATGACGCTAAAATTATTACCATTGATAATGTTGCGCTAGATGAAAACAAAGTAGCCAAGCCCGATAAAAAGTTTGACTTTGAAGCGATAGATCGTGGTGCAGGCTTTGACTTACGCTTGCAACTGATTATTCGAAAAAATTCATGTGACGGCCTTGAAGATATTCTTGGCAGATTACTTGGCAAACTTAGCAACCTATATGTAGGCGGCAAAACCTCTCGCGGGTTTGGAAAGCTTGAATGTGAAAGTATACACAAGTTAGCCTTTGGTGGTGATGGTACAGAGCTGGAGAAATGGAAAGGGTTTAAATGGGATCAGCTTTTAACGATTAACCCCGAGCCAAAACAACCAAAATATACAAGCGAACATGGCGAAATATCTGCAATGCTCAAGCTCAAAGGCTCGTTATTAATCCGTGATGACTACAGTGTTATTGGCAAAGAAGATTCTGCACAAATAACCAGCAATGGTAGACCTGTAATATATGGCACATCTATGGCTGGAGCCATTAAGGGCGGCCTTGCACGGTTCCTAAAGACCCAGGGGTATCAAAATTGTAATAGTTATTTGGATAAAGTCTTCGGCTATCCTGATAAGCATAGTGACGATAAGCAAACATTTCCTTCAAAGGTGCGAGTAGACGCATCTTATTTTGGCAAAGACAAACGACATCTGGTCACCCGCGTAAAGATAGACCGCTGGACAGGGGGCGCGGCTAATCGTGCACTCTTTACCAGCCGCCCACAATTTAAAGGCGAAGTTATCTTAAGAGTGCAATATCCCAAAGGCGACGAAGCAATCTATCAACTACTGTTACTGGCCTTGCAAGCTATTGACTTGGGGTTAGTCACAATCGGTGGTGAAACGGCAATTGGCCGTGGGGTGTTCTCTGTTGAGAAAATATGTATTGATGGGATTGAAAAGCCAAAGTGCCAGTTGTTTAAGTTGCCAAAGCACATGCTCCGAGAAAAATTGCTGGAAGAACCGAAAGGGGGCGCAATAAATGATTGATTGCAATACTTTCGAAGGTAAGGCATGGGCATATACAGTAATGTACCACGGTGTAGCCATCGGCATATGGGATGGCGAAAACTTGCTTTTCCATGATACTACCCAATTTAGATGGGATTATGTCACAGAGCTTAGAGTCTTTGACGATAAGCGGGAAGTGCGATTTATTCGTGACGAGCTAGGGAACCTACTTTTCCGAGATAGTAAAGAGCTAGAAAATTGCAAAGACTACACAAAGCAGGATGCAGAATATCTAATGTATGGCACCGATTTAGCCTACGAAGGCAACTGGACAATTCTTACCGAAGATAGGGGCGGACAGCTATATTTCCCCGGGAAACTGGCTTTAAAAAAAGATGATATATACATGTGGCTGGGTATCCGCAATTTCCTTAGAATCGTCGAAAGCTCTGTAGGTGGTGTGCGCCTGGAGGTATGCGACTATGTTTTTACCGGGTTTAAAGAAGGCGCGATGAAAGGACTGGTGGACATTGATGCCTAGCGATAAGTTTGTTAATCCCTATACATTTATCGGACTTGGGGATTGGAAATCAGAAGGTACCGGCAAAGGGCAGCTTACTGGGGTGCTAAAATGCAATTTAAAGACATTGACACCCCTAATCATACCCAGCGCAGCCAATGAAGATGCATTTTCAAAGTTCGCCGATGAGCTCGTCTGTAAATGGAATAAAGAAAAGAAATCTACGGACAAGGAAGTCGATAGGAAAAAAGTACGCTCCTATGATTTTTATTCATACGACAACCCCGAAGATGACCGGGAAAAGGTTAGCCCTTCTTCGCCGGTGATCCCAGGTTCAAGCATTAGAGGGATGATTCGCAGTATTTATGAGGCCCTAACAGATAGCTGTTTGTCTACAATAGATGATGATACTGTGCTCAATAAACGCAGCGTAATACCATATGACCGTGAGCGCAAAAGCGATAATATGGGCGTAGGTATTGTAGAAAAAATTGATGGCAAGTGGTTCCTGAAAAAAGGCAAAAAGGCCTTAATGCCTGTATTTGGCGAGGGCTTTACCTCTGCCACCAATAAAGCAACAGGTGAAAAGTTCAAGCGCATTGGTAGAGAAAAGTATCCAGGATGGGGGCGTGAGATGTATGTCTTGTTTGGCGGCATGTATGGCAAGGCAAAGCATCTGGAGTACCCCGTCATATCAAGTGCAGAGAAATCCCGCACAAGACAGGACGAAATACCGGCGTATCATCTGCCAGGGGTCCGGTTTGGGGATACGACTAAGAAGCACTTTGATACCGTTGTTTATGGTTACGAAAGCGATAAAACCCCTTATAAGCTTTCCCCAGATGATATTAATCGAGCCACGAAAATCGCGTCACTATACAAGGCCAATGCCAAAAACCCAAATATGCCTCCTTATGATGGTTGGGCAAATATTGAAGCAGACAAGCCGTTTCCGGTGTATTTTGAAAAATTAGGTAATGTATATTACATTTCTCCAGCTTGTATAAGTCAAGAGGTTTTTGCACGCAAGGTCAGTGAAATAGTTGGCGACTTCGCACCATGCAAGAATAGTGCCAGCTTGTGCGATGCCTGCAATTTATTTGGTATGGTTGGAAAAGATGATGATGACAGTGAAGGTAGTGGAAATGTAAACGCATTAGCATCTCGTGTGTCGTTTCGTGACGCTACATCGTTGCAAGAGAATGATTGGTACGAAAATGAAGGTAAGCCGATAAGACTTGCCATCCTTGGGCAACCACGCCCTAGTGCAACCGAGTTTTACATGAATAAAATTGAGGGTGCAGATTACTACAATTATGACTACAAAATTACCCATGGAGCGGGGAAAAATAAAAAAGAGGTTTTGAGTGCGGAAGCGGTTAGCATAAAGGGGCGCAAGTTTTACTGGCATAGCAAAGATACACAGGTAGCAAACCCAACAGACAGGCCAGATATGACTGTAATCTCAAGAGCTGTAAAAGCAGAGCATAGCTTCACATTTGATGTTGCCTTTGAAAATGTAACAGAAGATGAACTGGCTAAACTAATTTGGGTGCTTACTATCGGCGGCAAGGCTTCTGGTGACGCCCCTTCTCATGGGTTTAAGCTGGGCCATGGTAAGCCTATTGGGTATGGTAGTGTTGGTATTTCCATTGACTATGACAAAAGTGGGGTATATAAAATTGATGATAGTCTTAATATTTCGTTACACCCACTGCCAAGTAAAGATATTACTGCATCTTTAACACATACCAATGAGTTTATGCGTGTATCCAATTGGATAGGTAAACATGAAAATGTGATGTATCCGAAAAGCGGCCCCAAGGGAAGTGAGAGTGTCTTTGCTTGGTTTCAAGCAAATCGCAGGGGGCGTGGCAATGACTTTACCCAGCAATTTATCAAAACACTGCCAGACCTAAGTGATGCCGAGCATGACCAGAATCTACCTAGAAACCCGCACAACCAATAATAGGGCAAATTGTGTAGTAGCGTATGAACAGATATCGCATTGTGGGAATCATTGAAACACGTCGCATTTTCTGAGATATTACCGGGTTACTCATGTTTAGCGGTATTGTAATTTTTTTGTTGATGATTGATAATAGTCGGGATGATTTTTGCGCTCAAAAAGGGCTATCATCCCGACTGTTTCAAAGTTTGTTTCCTGATGGTGCTCTACCTCAATGTTTATGCGGTTTTTTTAGATTTTGATGAGGTGAATGATGGGGTGTTGATGCCCAATAATTTACAAAAATCTCCGGGGTTAATGACTCAAAATCAATCATCCCGAAAACGCACCCTGCAAAGCCAGTGTTTATGCGGGCTAAAAATGGGTAGGGTTGAGTAGGCCTTTTGCCGCGAGAGCGGATTGAAACGAAATGCCTGGGTCGTGCGACTGCTGTGGGCTGTATGGTTGAGTAGGCCTTTTGCCGCGAGAGCGGATTGAAACGATGATTCTTGTTGTATCTTTTGCAAATTTCTTTGGTTGAGTAGGCCTTTTGCCGCGAGAGCGGATTGAAACGCGCTTGCGGTTTGTGTTGCTCTCTTAACTGTGTTTGTTGAGTAGGCCTTTTGCCGCGAGAGCGGATTGAAACCCAATACAAAAGGGCAAAGATGCGACGGGCGATTATGTTGAGTAGGCCTTTTGTCGCGAGAGCGGATTGAAACGATTTGTGCTATAAAGCAGGAGATATCTGGGGTCTGGTTGAGTAGGCCTTTTACCGCGAGAGCGGATTGAAACGTTCCGTCCAAGCTAACAGTTGCATACTCTGGTGTCGTTGAATAGGCCTTTTGCCGCGAGAACGGATTGAAACTACCGTAACTGTACTGCCTATTGTAGCGGCTTAAAGGAATTGAGTAGGCCTATTGCCACGAGAGCGGATTGAAACGACCTTTTCTACTTTTAAAGGTCCGACTGCTAATGGGTTGAGTAGGCCTATTGCCGCGAGGGCGGATTGAAACTGTTTTTCCAAGCCTCCATGGCTTCTTCAATAACTTGTTGAGTAGGCTTATTTCCGCGAGAGCGGATTGAAACCCTGGTTAGGGAACGCCGCGCGGACTTTCTTTGGACTGTTGAGTAGGCCTATTGCCGCGAGAGTGGATTGAAACGGGTTGGCAAATTCTTCATGCCTTGCACTCTTTCCAGTTGAATAGGCCTTTTGCCGCGAGAGCGGATTGAAACGCAATCTTCTTCCGTGTTAATGTCTTCGCACTTTGCGTTGAGTAGGCCTATTGCCGCGAGAGCGGATTGAAACTTTTTCTCGCCATTTCAAAAGCTCCTTCCTAGAGGGGTTGAGTAGGCCTGTTGCCGCGAGAGCGGATTGAATCATTTTATACAGTGATGGCTTTCTTCTTATGTCGTTGCACACTGCATTTTCAACAAAATAAAAACCGCGTCACCTATGACATAGAGACGCGGTTTTTTATTGCAGTTATGCTGTTTATGATATGTAAACATTTCCACAAAAATTAGTGACACGATATATGCAAAAAAGCTCCTTAAGAGACCTATAGTAAGCATAAGTCTCAAGTAGAGCAAAAAATCCACAGCCTATACCAATTTACAAGGAGGACGTACCCATGAAAATGAACCCTCAAAACAGCCGCATCTTTGTAACCAATGGCAACCTTCCTTAATAAATGTTGCAGATATTCCATTGTCTTGGCGAAAGTGGTGAAAAGTATATTCACTACATTTTAAGTCAATGCTCCGATTACGATTATGCGGAAACTCAGCGCCACATCAATAAATATCCTGCGCCTGGCCCAGTTAGACACCGCACGGTACTGATAAAAAATGAAGACGGCATTTTTATAAAGGTTGGGTGACCATGGAAACTCTATATGTGCAACAAGAAAATTGTAGTATACGCCGCGAAGGGGAACATCTTAAAGTAACTATGGATGGAAAAGTAATATCTACGGTACCTCTCCACAATGTTAATACGCTCATAATTTTTGATAGCGTAAACCTCACAGCTCCTGCACTTGATTTATTGCTTTATAGAGGCATTAATACCATTTATTTATCTAAATGGGGCAAAATTAAAGGGCGCGTTATGTCCACAAAATCTGGAGGTGCCATCGTCAGGCTTGCACAGTTTTCTACTTTTATGGATGCCTCCAAGCGGCTTGCTATAGCTAAGGCCATAGTTTCGGGGAAGATACACAATCAGATGTCTGTCATACGGAAATATCAACTTGACAATACCCTTCATGCTCATGATGGCCATTTGTCTGCAATCAATGGCTTCATGAAAAAGCTGAATGACGCAGAGCAGATAGATGAGATTCTTGGCATTGAAGGTATATCCGCAAAATACTATTGGGATTGTTATCGCCATCTGCTAAAAAACCCTGTATTTACTCGGCGCGAATATCGTCCATCACCTGACTACGTTAATGCTCTGCTTAACTTGGGTTATGCTTTTTTGTGCAATGAAGTTACAACCTGCTTGCTTGCCAGAAATTTTGATATTGAGGTAGGCTTTTTGCACAGCATACACTACGGTAGAAATTCGCTTGCGCTTGATATTATGGAAGAGTTTCGGTCTCCTTTTATTGATACATGGGTCCGCACTATGCTTAATAAAAAACAACTGAAAGCTGAGCATTTTTTCATGTCAGATGGGGATTGGCGATTAACAGATGATGGGTTTCGTAAGTTTTGTGGGTTATACCACGAACGTGTACCTAAATGGCGTAGCAGATTTGATAACCAAGCTGCTAAGCTAAAAACTGCATTACTTGAGGGGGCAACCTATGAGCCACACAAAGAGTAATATCACGATAGTTTGTTATGATATAACAAGTAACCGGCTGCGTAGCAAAATTGATAAATGTATGAAGGACTTTGGGATACGTATACAGTTTTCAATTTTTCTGTGTCGGCTGGACTCGGAGGGTGTGAAGCGTTGTAGGTCAGCACTTTTGGATGTGGTAAGAAAATTTTCTGGCGAAAGCAATCCTGAAGATAGCCTTATAATTTTTGAGCGCCTTAGTCCTAATAGTGTTGATTGTGTGATGGGGGCAAAGATAGCGAATATCGCACCTACATTTTTGGTTTTGTAAGGGAGTGAAATGAAACAATCGGATAGCGATGAGAACTATTGATTGACTCATGTTTTGCAGTATGGTAGTATCTTTGCAGATGATTGATATGAGGTCGGGATGATTTTTATGCTCAAAAAAGGCCATCATCCCGACTATCTATAATTTTACATCATAGATGTGTCAGACCTCAGTGTTTATGCGGTTTTATATGATTTTATGTAAGAGTTGGATGGGGTATGGTTTTCCAAAGATTTGCAAAATATATCTGGGTTAATGACTAAAAATCAATCATCCCGAAAATGCACCCTGCAAAGCCAGTGTTTATGCGGGCTAAAAATGGGTAGGGTTGAGTAGGCCTGTTGCCGCGAGAGCGGATTGAAACGACGACCTACGAAGTGCAAGGCTAAACGGGGGAAAGTTGAGTAGGCCTGTTGCCGCGAGAGCGGATTGAAACGGACATTCTTTATCTAACTTTTCACTGCCTTCTTTGTTGAGTAGGCCTGTTGCCGCGAGAGCGGATTGAAACATGGGATTAGATGCAGTTGAGCATAGCTTTTGAGCTATGTTGAGTAGGCCTGTTGCCGCGAGAGCGGATTGAAACATACATCTCAAGATCTGTCCAAATACGCGTTATGGTTGAGTAGGCCTGTTGCCGCAAGAGCGGATTGAAACCTAAGCTCAATGGTTCTAGGGCCTTCGATGATCATGTTGAGTAGGCCTATTGCCGCGAGAGCGGATTGTAACCAAGTGTCACACTCTCCTTTCTGATAGATTTTTTGTTGGTTGAGTAGGCCTACTACCGCGAGAGCGGATTTATATGTAGTTTTTCATGCCCAAATAAAAAAGGTGTACCCTAGCCAATAAAACATTGACAAGGGGAACACCTGTTTCAGTTTCACAACAACCCTCATTTACCTACAAGAGGTGATACCCATCAACAACCTAAAGCTTACAAAGCTCAAAATCACATTAACATTCACAAAAGCCACTAACCTCCCCATTTTCATAGGCAACACCATCCGCGGCGCACTGGGCCAATCACTATACAAAAACCACCATCACACCTACAACATACTAAAAGTAAACACAACAGAATCCATCCCAAACCCCATAGTAATCTCAGCCCCCTACCCAAGCAAAGGACACTACCTCCCAGAGGAAACACTAACATTCTATATAACCCTAATGGGCTCAGCCTGTGACTACGCACAAAGCGTAACAGACGCAACACAATGGATGTGCAAAGGCAAGCTTGCCAACACCCAATTGATAAACTGCCACGAAGTATACAATCTAGAATGGAAAGACGATGGAGCACAACACATTCCAACCTGCGAAAAATTAATAATAAACTTTATAACACCAACAGAAATTCTAATCAATAAGCAGCCCCCAAAGGAGCTAGATTTCACAACATTTATAGACCGGTTATTCCTACGCCTGTCTGGTATAATAGACAACTACACCAAAAGCATGTTCACTATCCCCTATAAGCTGGTATACAACAAGCCACACATCCAAGCAGAGTGCGACTTACAAACAGTAAAATTGAAAACCAGTAGCCAACCAATACTAGGGTTTATAGGTCAGGTACGATTCTATGGCGATGTAACAAGTTACCTACCCTATATCGACCTGGGAAGCCAAATACACATAGGCAAAAAAACAAGCCGTGCCTGCGGAGAATACAGCTTCAAAATATAGTAATATAGCCCCTCAGAAGAACAAAATTCCTAGGGGTGAGACCAAAAAGGGGCAGGAATCCCCTGCGCTTTTTATTGTAATGCACTCAGAGATTTAAATATTACAAAATCATAAAATAATTGGAAATATGGTAAAAAAACTTGAATTTTAACAATAAAGCAGTATACTGGACAACGCTCAAAAAAATATTACATAAGACGGAGGGTTGCCATGCAAAACATAACTAAATACAAAAGGCCCAACAAAGCAAGATGGGCAAGTTGGCAGCGGATATCCATACTGCTGATTGCCCTGGCCCTGGTATCAGGCGGCATTGTAATGGCCCTTGATATATTAGACCTAGGAGATATCCCATACATAGAATATGAGGCAAGTGATAGCACTACATATTATGTACCAGATGATGACATCAATGAGTATAACGAAGAAATATACAAATATGACATAAGCCATGAAGAGGAGGACCCATACCCCTATACCCAATATTCTGATGATATTGATGACTATTATGATTATTACGCAGAAATAGGCGATACTCCATACGTTACCGATGAGTATGGCCACATAGATGAAGAAAACCCTCCTCACTACTATGAGGATGTTATTGAGGTATTTATCCTAACCTCTTCCCCATTTGTTTCCTTCCATGAAATGGATTTAGAAGGCGTAGAAACAGTACGCGGGCGTAACAATTCCCCATATTCTTTAGAGCATTACAAGACCCTTCCAGCCTCTGTGGAAAGCATATCTCAAATAACTATTCCTAGGCGTGAAGGGTACACTCTTGTAGACTGGGTTGCCCTTGAGCTAGACGATTATGGTAACACCAGCCCAGCAGATTCTATAATAATCCAAAACACAAGTTGGAACTCGGAGTACTATTATTCCGCAGATGTTACCCTGGCAGATCACGGAGATGTGAGGGTTTTTGCGTATTTTATGCCCACATACGAGCCCATAATGCCACTTAACGGAAATCCGCCGTTTCTAATCACCTTCAACGCCAACGGCGGAAGCTCTGGCTACGGACAAACCGAGCGCTGGACACAAACAGTAGGCTTTGGCAATACAGGGATACTTGGCACAGGAAACATGCCAACCCCTCCCACAATGGGGGGCGCCCAGTTTATGCACTGGACCTTTGACCAGGAGGGCTTAAATATAGCCAATGTTTTTACTGGTGCCCAAGGGGTTAGCGGAAATACTACCGTGTTTGCCCAGTGGGGATATCAAGTTCAGTTTAACGGCAACGGGATGAACCTGCCCGCGGCACAGCAGTCTAGGATAATACGAATCGGCGGCCATTCTGCAAATACAACACCTACATGGGTGCCCACAAACCAGCAGGCCTGGCCTCCAGACCCTAACCGAAATGGATGGACTTTTAGCGGTTGGTACACTGTGCAAGCCCAAACAGGCGGGCAGCGCTATGAGGCGGGTACTACTATCCCTCACGGGGTTTTGCTATTTGCCCGCTGGGTCCTTAACCCAGTTATAACAATAAACTTTAACACTATGGGTGGCACCCCATCAGGGAGCCATACCCTTTCACGCCAAGCCATACAAGGTATGAATTTAAACACATCAACAAATACCCACGGGCTCAACGCTGGCGTCCCCAGTGCTACTGACGTGCCCCTGGTTAACCATCCAGCAGGATATAACCTAACTGGCTGGTGGGCCACATCAGCAGGCCCCGCAGGGGGAGGAACACATTTCTCCCCTAATAACAGCACCTGGCCCACACAAGCTACTGGCGGCGCGGGTACTGGTCAATCCCTTTCCAGCATGACAATCAATAACCCTTTTACCCTCTACGCTCATTATGCCCGTAGGATTACATTCGTTATCAATCACTCAGGCGGAGCCAGCCTTCAACCTTCTGGGGCTTGGGGAGGCGTTGGCGCAAACCGCGGCGCAATGGTTGATATTCCAGTGACATCCCTTGCCCCAGTTAATGCCACCGTTCAAGGTCATGGCGCGTGGATGAACCGTAACGGTACTGTTCACTTGCAAGGTGTGCTGCCTATACTCCCAGCTATGCCAGGATATACCTTTGTTGGATGGTTTAGCACGTCGGCTCAGACTGGTGGAACCCAATTTCATGTAGATACTCAAATCAATACATTCCCCTGGCAAAACCCAAATCAAAGAACCCTATGGGCCAGATGGATACCAAACCCTCCTGTTACAATTACTTTTGACGCCAACGGGGGGCAATTTGGCACTTCACAAACCACACAGCAGCGTAGCATTACCCAACACGCAAATGGCGCAATGCAAAACAACTGGACTCCAAACATGTCAGTCTCATTCCCCACGCTTCCAGGCCATGTATTTATGGGCTGGCACTACACGCCTGACGGCCCCCCCACACCTGTAAGGGGCACCCCTCCATCAGACGCGGATTTAAGGGTATACGCAAGATGGCATGAAAGTATAAGCATTACATTCTTAACTACTGGCACAGCCAGCGGCAATCCCCAAGTTTTTAACATGCCGCGGGGGTTTTCGCCGTTTGAATGGTCATCGCTTTTTTATGACAACCCCGAAGATCTAGAAAATGGATGGGCTAATTTAAGCTTTCAACCATTGGTAAGCAATTCCCCTGGTGTTCATCCTAGTATATGGACATCAGCTGGTTCGCCCCCTTCGCCAAACCAAACCTTGCACCTAGGATGGAATTCGGAACCAGATCAATCTGGAATATGGTGGAATTTAACTGGCTGGAATCAACGCTTTTATGAAGATACACTGTTCCATAATTTTTGGATGACCTCCATTACTTTTGATAGAAATCATACCTTCATCATACCTACAGCAGTGGACAATAGCCTAACCCGCATGTCCATAAACATACCAGTTGGATATTCATTAAGTAATCGTCATGAACATGATCTTTACATGTTTACAAACTTCGCCAATCCTCGTGACAGAAGGGTGTGGGCGGCTTGGCCAGACTTTTATACCTGGCGCCCATCTGGAAATAGCGTCCCAACTTTCCCTCATCAGCTGCCACTACCAGAGTGGGGTCTTATGGGTTGGAACACAGCACGGGACGGATCTGGCCAGTGGTTTGATATAAATCTTCCACGAGGTATGAATCAAGGGCGGACATATTTTGCGGTCTGGGGCCAGACTGTAACCTTCTGGTCAGGCTTTGCCCCCAGTGATGTAATCACAGCGCCCAACAGAGATAGACTGGTTAATTTCCCAAATACCATAGAAAGCGACCCAAGAGGAATGGTGACGGTCCCCATCTGGCCAGGCCCCGTAGGCGAAGTGCCTGTTTTCCATTCCTGGAACACACAGCCAGACCGCACAGGCACAAGGTTTGACGGAGACACCATCGTACCTGGCCCCCAGACACTTTTTGCAACCTGGAACGCTAACGTCACCTTTGACCCCAATGCAACAGGCGCAACTGGCGGCGGCGTAGTAACAGATGTTATCCTAGGCCGAGCTGTAGGCGGTGGTATAGATGCCACCCAAGCCGCGCGGCCAAACTGGGTATTTAGAGAGTGGAATAGGACCCAAGACGGCAGTGGGGCCTCCTTCCCCTTACTAGGTCAGGCTGGGCATGTATACTACATGACAAGGGTCTATGCCCAGTGGGATGGGCGCGTAACCTTTGACCCCAATGGTGGTACCATGGCGCCAAATACCCCACTAGTCCATAGGATTAGCGAGAGCGACACAATTCAAAATTCCAGATATGAAGACAACTCTCCCTGGGACTGGGTAACTTGGCCCGTATGGCCTGGGGGTATGCCCGCCAACCCCACACGCTCTCAAGGAGAATACTTCGCAGGCTGGTGGTGGCAGGATGATAACGACAACTGGCATGAGTTTACAGGCACCACTCCCATGACCATGGGAGATGTAACAGTGACTGCCCGATGGCGAACCAACACATTATCATTTATAAAAACCAACGCGTCCCTTTATGAAACCCCAAGAGTCATTGACCAGCGTGACGGTGCCGTGTTTGTACTAGAGCGCTATGATGTCGCAAATAACCAATGGGTATATGTAGAAACATCCCAACCAAGCGGCCACTCAGGCATCTCTGGTCAAGTAACATTTGATAGAGCCTTAACCAGTGACACAAGATACCGAATAAGAGAAACTATTGCCCCAGCCTCCTACAATCTGCCCCCAGGCCACTGGGAGTTTGAAATGGCCAGTAATGGCGGCGGCATAATCGGGGGCGCTAGTGGTATAGCCTTTCACGAAAACACAAATTTCACAGGCAGTCGTGGAGATATCTTTGATTTTGTATATATTACCGATGAAGGATGGCATGTAGGCAATGTACAAACCCGTGAATGGCCTATCCACAAAACCGACTGGAATCTTTACACAGCTTTACCCCATAATTATTTGCCAGGGGCAGAATTTAAGCTATTTGTATACACTGGCGAAGGCGCTCCTGGAGACGTACTAATTACAGAGAGCATATTCGGGCAAGACTTACCATGGTCTTTGGTTGAAACCCAAACTAGCAGCGGACTTTCATCCACACCTATGATATTTCCTATGATGCCTGGGCGGGTTTATCAATTGATTGAAACGATACCTCCAGAAGGGCATCAACTACCTTGGGGACAGTGGCAGATACGGGTTGTTGCAGATGAAAGCCGACCCCAGGGATATAGGCTCGAAGTTGAGGCAATAGGCAGCATATCCCAGCCAGTGCTTCTTGGGAACTACACCGACCCTCAAAACCCTGTATATCGTGTTGGTAACAGAGAAGATATCGTGCTACCCTTAGCTGGCGGAAGCGGAACCAGCAATATCATGCTTGGCGGCACAGTACTGATTGTAATGGCATTGTTATTACTAGGCTATAAAATGTTTAAACAGAAACAAAGCATCTAAATCAGAAGGCGCAGGAATAGCTATATTCCCGCGCCTTTTTATTGTTTTATTAAACTACACAACAACCACAGCTCTTTTCTCAATCGCATCCCATGGGATACTACTGATAAACCGATTAATATAAGCCCCTTTATCCGTCCCATAATCCAGGAAATACGCATGTTCATACATATCTAGCACAATTACAGGAAACGCCGTAGCAATATGTCCGTCATGATGGTTATCCAGTAAGATATTCCGGCAGGTCTTAGTGCGCTGCTCGTAGGCTAAAATACACCACCCCCTGGCGGCAGTTGCACAGGCTATAAAATCCTCTTTCCATTTCTCAAATCCACCAAAGTACCTATCCACAAGCTCACTCATTTTCCTACCCGGTGGCCCGGCTTCATTCCCCAAGTTCTGAAAATAAAGCTCATGAAGGATTACCCCGTTAATCGCGTAGGTTTCCCCACGCTTCCAGCCTCGATAATGGCTTGCCGTGGCATTGGCTGAGGCCCATTCTGGGTCTGTTGCCAGCTTATTTGTGATTTCATTGGTTTTTTCCACATATCCGTGGTATAGAGTAATATGGTCGTCAAACTGTTTACGAGTGACGACACCGGTATTATGAGTAAAAGGCATAGCGTTTACATCCATGGGCATAGCTCCTTTATTTATGTATAAGTCATTTTATGTGCCCAATATCAATATGATGTATGTCTAAATTATATAGTTTTGCGTTATAATCGTAAAAAAGCAAATGGGGATTTCAGATGAAATTAAATATTAATAGCAAAATTAAAGAAATATATGCCCATCCACTGGGCCGAGATATTATAGAAAAACTGCTTCTACAACTGGGGCACTCCACCGCATTAATAACTAACCCCATTGTAGCCAATCTCCGCCTAAAAACCCTAAAGCGCCTATCGGGGAAAAAAGTAGGCCGAGACTTTTTCGACACAATCATAGACCTGCTAAACCAAGAACCCGACACTCCAAGGCAGGATACCGTCACCCCTACCCACGCCTGGTGGAAGGAAGCTGTATTCTACCAAGTGTACCCACGAAGCTTCACAAACAAAGGCCTCATTGGAATAATAGAAAAACTAGACTATCTTCATGCTTTAGGCATTGATGCCATCTGGCTATCCCCCATATATGACTCCCCCAATGATGATAACGGCTACGATATCCGGGATTACTACGCCATAATGAAAGAGCTTGGCACAATGGAAGACATGGACGCCCTAATATCAGGCCTTCATAAACGTAAGATGAAACTGGTAATGGACTTAGTAGTCAATCATACATCTGACGAGCATCATTGGTTTAAGGAAGCACTAGCGGACGAAAAGTCCCCATATCGGGATTACTATTTCTTCCAAAAGGGCGAAGATGGCAATCCTCCAAACAACTGGACCTCATTCTTCGGCGGCTCTGCGTGGAATTACTACCCTGATCAAGATATGTGGGCATTACATTTATTTTCTAAAAAGCAAATGGATCTAAACTGGGAAAATCCAGTCCTCCGTGAAGATATATATAAAATGGTTCGCTGGTGGCTTAAAAAGGGAGTAGATGGCTTTCGCTTGGATGTAATCAACTATATTTCGAAAGCTGAAGGCCTTCCTGAAGGCAACGCATATATTGGGGAACTGATGAAATATACCGGAGTAGAGAGGTATTTCTATGGGCCAAAACTTCACAACTACCTAAAAGAATTGCGAAAAAACGCCTTTGAACCCTACAGCGCTTTCTCAGTAGGAGAAACTCCGGGTATCGGCCTGCAAGCCGGGCGGCTATTAACCGACGAATATCGCCAGGAGCTAGACCTTATTTTCAGCTTCGACCACCTCGAAGCCCCAGGTAAAACCCGTTTCGACGATTATAAATACGACCTAATTCACTTAAAAAACCACTATATAAAACACCTAAACGCGGATAAAGGCCATGGCTGGCATACCATTTTCTTCAATAATCACGATAATCCAAGAATGATTAGTAAAATCGACCCAACCGGGAAGTATGCGGCACCCTTGGCAAAACTATTGGCAGTATTGCAGCTAACCCTCCGCGGAACCCCCTTCATATACCAAGGAGATGAAATAGGCTCTCAAAATGAAACATTCACATCCATTGACGATATAGTAGATGTAGAAAGCCTAGGTTTATACAATGATTTCTTGGCTGAGGGACTAACCCCAGATGATGCATTTACGCGCATCCTAGCAGGAACCCGCGACCATGCACGTTCTATGATGAAATGGGATGAGATAACTAACGATAACGCTATATTAAGTTTTTACAAAACCTTGATTGAATGGCGAAGAAAAACGCCCGCATGTGTATATGGGGCGTTGGTGTTTGTGGATGTGAAAGATAAGCAAACCTTCAAATATAAGCGCTTATATGAAAAAGGTAACATCTATATCGAAGCCAATCTCAGCAGCAAAGCTGCCAAAAGCACCAGCCCAACATGGGCAAGCCTTATGATAAGCACTTATGAGAACGAATCAGGTGATTTGCAGCCTTATGAGGCAAGAATATATTCTTAACATGCTTACCTGAATGTTACTTTTTCGGTTTTTTCATTATCATCAAATCTGGTATATCGCTTTTGTCAGTATCATCAAAACCATAAAACGCATCGCATCATCCTTACAATTACTCATGAAAATACAATTCATCATATATTTGCCGCATTATATCCGAGATTGTCAGTGCATTTATCTTAGACTTTTTCTTGTCATAGTGATCTTTCAGCTCTCTACATATATCAATTGCCATGTAATTATGTATCCCGCCCAAATCCCTATAATATGATATGGCCACATCTTCCAAAAAGCGGATAGAGTCAGGGTCGCGCAGACTCGCTAAGCAACCGGCTGAGTCTAATATCATGGAAAGCCGTTCATTATCTGCAGCCATTAACCTCGTTGTTTCTATAGCTTTTTGGACATCAGCAAATCGTTTCAACTTCCGCAGAGTGACAGTTTTGCTGGATAACGCGTGAACATATGCACGCTTATCGATTTTAAGATGTTCCAGCGCTTCATCAAAAATGGTAATAGCTTCATCATAATTACCCTCATTATGACTAACTACTCCTTTTATTTGTAATGCTTCACCAAGCATGGCATTGCCGCCAATGATTTTCATCTGCGGGATCACGGTGTCCAGTATCTTTATTGCTTTACTGTTTTCTCCTATGCGCACATAACATAATGCTAACAGTTTCTTCGTGTTTGGCAGTGCAATATTAACATTGTCTCCTTGGTATTCTTCGATGGCACGTTCATAATATCGTATGGCGTGATAAACATTACCCCTATTGTAATAGGCCACACCCAAGTTTGTCAGGAGCTTCATTTCAGGTTTACTATCACCTATAAGTTCACGGGCTTTCTCATAATGGTAAAGAGCGTGTTTATGATACTGATGAAATGTATAAATATATCCCTTATTCATGTGGTATATATATAATGCTCTATCACTGGCTTTATCTACAAGATGCTCTATATCACCTAACTTTTTTTCTGCCTCGGGTATGTTTGCTTCTGCAAATAGTAGCCGTATCTCCAGCATCGAGTATATGAATATTAAATTGTACTCGTATGGCAAGTCTAAAATGGATGCAAGATCATGGAGTCTTTTTTTTGCTTCCTCTATCCTAAAGGCATCCAGCATTTCACTGCACATCCATAGACGTTGCTCGTAAAGCTCTAATTCATAGTCCAACAGTGGAGCTGATTCGACTTTCAAATAACGCCTAAGGCCTTCTAAAACAGCCGGGCTTATTTCTGTTTGACCGTTTTCTATGCGACTCACAAACTTGTTATTGCGCCCTATAGCCAAAGCCACATTATCTTGGGATAGTCCCTTTGAGTTTCTGATTTGCATAATTTTATGGCCTAAAGGTAAAGATTTGCTGGCTTTCATAATAAAGACTCCTTCTTAAAGGTAGCACTTTGTAATTTAATTAGTTCTGTTTTTTTAAGTTACAAACGCTTTACTGAAAAGCATATAAATATTACCAAAATGTAATATCTCATTTCCACCCACTAAATATGGAAATTTTTCATTTATATTCCGCATGGCAATGTCACAAATATGCCTATCTAACTACTTAACACATCTCTATGATTATGATGCACTTAAATACTACATAAACCGCATGTCTCATAAATCCAGAAATTGCACAGAATCATGCAAGCATGGCTTTGTGTGATTTACTTAGTTATGCGTGCTGATTTTTCATTTATTTATTTCACAAAATCGACATATTTGCCTCTTAACATACATAGCTCGACAATATAAAATTTAGACTATTAAACTTATATTTGGAGTGGTGCTATGCACATCAAAAAACAGTGTGAAAACAATAAACCAAGAACGGTAGCGCGTACATATCTTAGATATCTGGCAACATTGGTATTTTTACTAACAATAACAGCCGTCTCCATCTTTGCACTATCAAATACATATACTCCTTACGAAAGGAGTGCATACAGCAATGACATATATACAGAAATAACCATTCCAATGGGTCAGGCCATATATAGCGACCTGCCATTTCCGCCACAAATAGACGGGTACAGATTTTTGCACTGGTCTTCTACACCGGACGGTTCGGCCTTTGATATTGGGCAACGGTTTTTTTATGATACTAATCTCTATGCAATATGGACTCCGAAAAACAGTTACATAGATCATGATTGGCAAGTAGGATATACCCCCTACTACAGCAACTGGTATGAACATGACCTAGTATATTTCAATGAGTATAGCAGCAACTACAACACATATATCACGATAAGCTTTTTTTATAATCACAGCATCATATCATACGCCGAAGCAGGATACAGCTATATGCCTTATGGCGGATATATAGGCGCTGCCCCTATGCCACTTAACGGCGGTGAGGGGCGTCAGGTACTATTCGACCCTAACGGCGGCATTACGCCGGCAGGCCACGGTGTTCTTTTTACCATTGGCAACGGGACTCTTGGCACAATGCCTTTTGCGCCTACTTATGACGGCAGGCACTTTATGTGGTGGAGTACATGCCCCTATGGACGCGACCCGGCAGTAACATCACATGCAGGGCGATTTGGCCCTCACACTTTAGTCCCGGAAGAGGGGCTTACGTTGTATGCTGTTTGGGGTTATGAAATTAGATTCCACGGAAACAGTTTTGCATTCCCCCCAGGCAATCCCGACCTGCAAACTAATCCAAACTCATTTGTTCCGCGTATCATCCCCTATACATGGAGTTTTGACGAGGCTGAGAACTTTGGCGTACCTTCCAGCTTCCCAAATAACCCAGAAAGATCTATGTATGCGTTTTGGGGTTGGTACAGTATTGCTATTCCAACCGCTAATATATCCGTCCCGGCTCCGGCTCCGGCTTTTTCGATAGACCGATACTATGTAGTTACAGGTTTTAGGTATGTTTTCGCCAGATGGCGGCAACATGCACACCTGGTTATGTTTGATATGAACCACAATGACGCCGGTCTTGCGGCTGGCACTGCCGACAGGCCCCAGCGGCTATATCGCTGGGCCATTGACAGAAGAAGTATTGCAGACTCCGGTTTAGGCGGCGACCCATTAACAGGTCTTGGCCCGGCTGCCGCCGCACCCGGTATATCCGTAGACGGTGCACCTTGGAATATCCACGGTGCAATACCCCTGGAGATACACCGTCAAAACAGACAACGGCTTTGGGTTCCCAATGCTCATCCAAGTGATTCTGCGCATATCCCGCGCCAAAACCCGGACAGCAGTTTTCATCCGCTATTTACAACTCCTTATTATCCGGGCAGCGGCCTTGTTAGAGGGCCGGGCGCAGGAGCGGCAGGTGTAAACCCAAACGCCGGAACCATGAACCCCCGCTCTGCACCCACCGTTTACATGGGGCAGCAGTGGACAGCCTTCCCGGAAGCGTGGGGACGCAATGCAGTACCTCAGCCAAGATATACATTAGAAGGCTGGTGGACTACAGAATACGGCTGGGCCGAAAACCTATCCGGTACCATTGACAGCCGACGCTTTGCTCCAGCTGCACTTGCCAATACTCATGTTTCAGAAAGCATTCCTCACCATGACTCAACCCATTCCACACATGCCAGGCCGGAAGGTTTCCCTCATGGAATAGCAAGGGCGGCACAGGATGCCGACGCAATGTATCCAGAGCCTCCAACTGGTATTGTTACAGAGGATATGACCGTTTACGCCATGTGGGTATACAGGGTTACGTTTGACTTAAACGGCGGGCACTCTCATAGAGGCCAGGGCTTTTCGTTGGCAGGAAACACCATGTTCAACCCCGACCGCAGCAACTTCACAAACTACCGTGATATCCTGCCATGTCTGCCCGAATACGAGAGAACTATAAACCAAAACGGGCGGCGTGTTCGCCTCAATGATGGGGCAAGCGGTGCGGCACACCAGCCTATCCCAGCCGGTATGCCTCCTCTTCCGTCTCCTGGCATGGGTCCGGACCGTCCTGGCGGCATTTTCAACGGCTGGTGGGACAGGCCAATGGATACGGTAAGTGAGATACACCATCTGACCTGCTCGCTATGTGACACACGTTATTGCTATCCAGTGGCGCATCACGGTGCAGTAGAGATTACCGGCGATACAATAATCAATGGTAGCATGACGGCATTTGCCCATTGGCTGACGCCCGATGGAGATATAAACGTCACTGTAATTTTCAATCTCAACTCTGATGTCGCAAATATGTATACAGAAGGTGATTATGGCTATGCATATTGGCCCACGTACCGCCCAGGCCTTGACTACACAAATCCGTTAAATCGTTTTTTCCTGACTCGCTTTGCAATACCTCAGCTTGGCATAACAGGGCCGACGATAAACGAATGGAATCACAGATACTCATTCACACATGCCCTAGAGCGTGCCAACGTAAGTTACAATGACCGTTATGAACTTACTATTGCGAGGCAGTATACCTACAATGCCGGAATAACCGGCCACCCTATAGATTTAAGGATGCCGCGCAACCCAAGGCGGACTGGATATTTATTTGTCGGATGGTCTATTAACAGCGAAATGACACCCCTCCTCCCAAATGGAACGCCTAGAGGCATTGCCGGAGCAGGCGCAAACGACCCGATATCTGGTGATTTATATTGGAATCCTGGACGGACTCTTAACGCCAGTGCCGGTTTAGAGCCTGGTGCGGTGCTTGAGCTGTATGCAATATGGGCCCCCGCCGTTGATTTTATTTTTGACGGGAATGGGAATACGGGTCCCTTTGCCCTTACTCCTGGCGCGAACGCGAGAGTTACAAATGCTATGCCCCCCGGCACATTGGGAACAGAAATTGTGCGTACCATTCCTATCGGGTTTACTATTGGAGAGCTGACTAGCAGTGCCCGATGGGGCAGTGTTGGCGCAGGTATGCTTTGGCTTGGGAACAAGTACACTTTGGGAACGCTGGAAGGGAACATGCTGCCCAGACACTTCACACGAACGAATTATAATCTTATAACAGGCAATAACGTGTTTAACACTGACCAAGAGGCTCGTCATTCCTATGGAACCGTGATTTCCAACGCTCTACGATATACCCCTGCCTTTTTTGCCGCACCTTCAAGCAATGTATACAACATAAGGCCAGACGGCACTAGATATTTACGTGTTTACGCTCAGTGGGGCGGAATATTAACATTTTTCGGCAATCATACCGGCGGGGGAAGCGGCCCGGTAAGAACAGCAACGATTGCTCACGGACATTCTGTAAATAACACCCTCACCCAAGCAGCCCGCAATTTAAATACCCCTACCCGCGAAAGCGTATGGCCCGGCTTAGGAACCGGTGTCTGGTACGGGACTACAGGTGTTAACGGTACAAGAGGGGGCTGGCCTAGAGACCCATATCCATCGCGAACAACTACTGCACAGTTCTATGGCGGCGACTGGTATGATCTGTTTGCAGGGCCAAGAGGCGACGGCAGAACATTGCGAGGCTGGCATAGGAATCCAGACGGCAGATGTATATGTGAGACGACGCCTTCGCCGTGTCCTTGGGATTATGACCATGATTATGGCTGGGTTGATGCTAATACACCCATATATGGCGCAACTGCTATTTTCGCAATATGGGATAACTATGTACACTTTTTACCAGGTTTAGGCGGCGACGCTGTAAACATGGTACCAGTAGGGGCTTTGCAAAGACCTATTCCAGACGGTCTTCTCCCAACGCCTCTTCCTGGAACCCCTATATGGGGAGGCGCATCGTTTTTGGGCTGGTTTGACACGCCTTACTTTGACAGAACAGACCTTAACCCGCCTGCGCCTTTCAATTTCCTGACGCAGCCAATCCATACCGCACGGCGGTTTTATGCGGTATTTGGCGGTAATGTAATATTCGATCCTCGTTTTCCCGGCAATTTGACAAACGGTGGATTTTTGTATCCCAGCCCCGGTGCTGGCGCAACCCCGGTATATTTACCAATTGAACACGTAATTGGGGACTCTATAAGAATAGTACACTACAATTTAGGTGCCGAAGTCCATAGACCTCGGCGTCCCGGCTGGCCAGATGGACATTTCACAGGTGAGTGGTTCGGCCTTGTAGACGGCGGCGACTATTTAGATGCTGCCGACAGGATATTTTTCCGCCCCCCAGGCCATCCAGATGGCCCCTATGGACAGATTCCTGGGAATATTACACTGTTCCCTGTATGGAGATCACAAGTCACCTTTAGACCCGGACATGAACGGGGACGGCTGGATGGCCAAACTGCTCATGGGGAAATTACCCGAGGCGTACCAGAGTTACTACCTATATCATCAATGCCGGTTGGTCAGCGTGTACCAGTAGCAACAAGTGCCACATGTGACAATGACTGGACAAGCGACCCAGGCTTAAAGTTTTTGGGCTGGCGTAAAGTTGATGTATATGGGCGCCCCCTTATCCTCAATAACAATAATTTTATCTTAGCGGGCCCTAATGATAATCTACCAGTGTGGAGCTGTGCCGATGTAGAAGCTTTCCGCGTTACAGGGCCTAACTATTACTTTGAGGCTTTATGGCAACTTCGATTAGAGTTTTATAAAGTAAGCACGGTTGCAAGCAACGATTTTCCTCTTGGATATTACCATCTTGAAGGTGCAAGGTTCGCATTAGATCGTTATTTCCCAGGCAATGGAGCAGGAACAGGCTGGATACAGGTGTATCCACCTCTTTCTCCCGACCCTAATGACCCCGTACCTTTTGTGCTAAGTGATGCCGACGGTAAGGTAGTTATAGGCTCGATGTTAGCCCCCGGCCTTATGCTTCCGCAAGAAAATGACTGGCCCTGTGACGCGCCCAATTGCGGAACCCCTAATTGCAGCACCGCTGGTTGCGGCACTCTTACCTTTAGGCTACGGGAAGTATTGGCCCCGGCAGAGCACATAACCCCTGCCGGATACTGGATGGTGACAGTAAGCAGATATTTGGGCGTATTGCCTATATTTAACGAAAATGCCATTCCATATTTATTCCGCAACACTCTCTCTTTCCAAAACGCTAACATTAATGAAAATGAATGGAGCGGCTGGGGAGGCATCAGGCAGTTTGTGCGCAATATTCCATATGATTTTGATTTTTGGAAGACAAGCATCTCAGGCAACAGGTTAGAAGGTGCCCACCTGCGCATGTTTGTATATAACGGAGCAGGAACACCTCTGGATGTAATAATAACACCTGCTATGGTAGGCGAAGGGATAGATCAGTGGACACTTGTAGGACATGGAGTTAGTTCCCTCTCCACCCCACTAACATTTAGAATGTTACCCGGAAGACACTATCAATTGGTAGAGACTGCACCCCCCGCAGGATACCAAATGCCGATGGGGCAGTGGCGCATAACAGTAAACAGCGCAATCCCTGCAACAGCACACCCCATATTAGTGGTTTCAGACATAGGTTCAACACCAATGCCCAGCATAGTGCGCATGATTCCACCCAGCTTTCCTTTTGTTCCGCAAACATACCTGGTCCATAATATGGTCGATTTTGAACTGCCACTAACCGGCGGAACAGGCATGCCTTTACTACTAACATTCGGCGGGACTGCTCTCTTGGCAACTGCCACGGTTCTGCATATAAAAACCCGCACACGCAATCGGCGGCGCGCTTAACTCATGCTAATCAAAAAAATCATCATCGCGGATAAGCACCCTCAGAGCTAATTCACAGGCTATGAGGGTGCTTATCACATCCCTCCCCCTCCTCTCCAAATCATGAATTTTACAACAGAAACCTCTCCATAACCCCGGCAATAACTACCACAATGACAAAGACAGACGAAATACTCTCCCGCGCCAATATTTTTTCATTGGCAAGGAGAGTTTTTTCGTCTGTCGGGCTTGGCTTGTTATCTTCCGGAGTTGTGCTTTGCTATACACCCTTCAAAAGAGCGACGTAGTAAATATCCTTCGTAGCCATCGAAAAAATAATGGCGTCGAAGGATATTTACTACGTCATTACCATTGTGGGCGTGCTGGAGGTTATATCCAGGTTTGAGGACTGTGAAGCCGCATAATCTCTTCTACCTGCTTAGACTCTCTGGGCTGCCCTACCGCTTCAATTACTATGACACCATTGTAGTTGTAAAATCCGATGTTATCATTTGGTTGCCAGCCCTTAATTTCTCTTACTTCTCTTGGGATGCTAATCCTACAAAGATCATCAATGGGTCTTACTTTTAAAGCCTCCATAACTCACCTCCTTTTTTAGTATTAGAAAGGCCAGGGCAAAGGAAAATAAAAAATGCGTGTAGGGAAGATGGGGTATAATCCCATCATCGCCTACACGCACAAATATGTACGTATAAACATAGAACTCTCCAGCCTATCCACTCTCGAGTAAAAGCAACCAATACGCCATGCTAATATTGCATCGCTTGAAGTATGTGGGCGAATATTGTAAACTTACTCTGCTGCGGTGGCAGGTTTGTCCTGTGCTCTAGGCGATGGGCTTACATCCCTACGAGCCCGTGTTAGTGTCTTGGCGGGCACTTCACGGTTCCGCGGTTCTTTTTTTGCTTTTTTAAGGGGAAAATCAGGTAACATCAGAGGGGTACGATGCCGCTGACCTTTCTAGTCCGCACTATACCATAATTTTCTCTAGGTTTCAACAAAAATATTCACATAATCACGTCAGTCTAATTTAAAACGGAACTTGAGCAAAGCCCCGCAAGAGAAGGAATGACCGAATTTCGCCGCGTACTCCGGCTTATGCCAAACAGCCTCCGGCGGGAAAAAAGCCGTTTATCACGGATTGTCATCCGCATAAACGGCGTTTTTCTATCGCCGGAGTCTGTTCAGCGCCTACGTAAGCGGCGAAATTCGGTCATTCCTTCTCTTGCTAGACCCTCGGCATTGATTTTGGTTTTCTCTTGCTACACCCTCGGCATTGATTTTGGTTAATTGCTTTAAGAGCCGGATATGCATGTGATGTATTTTTCTATACCCTTTTGCAAAGAAGTAGCGCGGGCGTGTAAGAGCCGGTTTTGGCGCCTGTGGAGGCGCACGGGAGACTCAAGTGGCGGAAAAACGCCGTTTATGCGGATGACAATCCGTGCATAAACGGCTTTTTTCCCCGCTTGAGGCTTCCGTGCATAGCCGGAACATGCGCCAAAACCGGCTCTTACACGCCCGCGCGGCAGCCTTGCGCCCGCTCGTTATGTAAATTAGACTGACGTGTTCACATAATTTCTGATAAGAAAACATACTCCCCCATCATTCATAAATAGGGGAGTATTGTGTTACTTTTCCGGTTTTGACCAAAGTATCGGGGCAATTAGTCTGCTACCCAACCACCATCCGGTTCATTTCCTTTTTCAGCCGCCCGATAATCTTCTTCTCTAACCGCGATATATACGACTGCGAAATCCCCAGAAGGTCAGCAACTTCCTTCTGAGTTTTTTCTTCCCCACCGGAATAAAGCCCAAACCGCAGTTCTACAATACGCCTCTCCCTTTTAGATAGTCTTTCCAAAGCTGTATTCAACAGCTCTCTATCTACCTGGTCGTCTAAATCTCGCGAAATAATATCCACATCCGTACCCAAAATATCCGAAAGCAGAAGCTCATTTCCTTCCCAGTCAATATTAAGCGGCTCATCAATAGATATTTCCGATTTGGCTCTGGTGTTTCGCCTCAAATACATAAGAATTTCATTCTCAATACAGCGGCTGGCATAGGTGGCCAGTTTTATTTTCTTGTCTGTTTTAAAGGTGTTGATAGCCTTTATCAAGCCAATAGTCCCGATAGAAATCAGGTCTTCAACATTGATGCCTGTGTTTTCAAATTTACGGGCTATGTATACTACCAGCCGTAGATTACGCTCTATAAGAATAGCCTTAGCACGGGCATCGTCTTCTGAGCCTAGAAGCGCCAGACAATCCGCCTCTTCATCTGATGCCAAAGGCGCGGGCAGAACCTCGCTACCTCCGATGTAGTATACGCTGTTTTCGCTGGTATCTCCTGATATCCCCAGTGCATTAAAAATCATTGTCCGCGCTCTTGTGTAGAGATTTGCCAACATAGATACCCTCCAATTACATTTTTATGCTACCAATATTTCTGGGCTTACAAGCCCTTGATATCGCCCATCTGGCGTTAATCTGTCGTTATAGATTCCTATAACTACATCTTGCCTTGAAGTTTCTGTACCAACCATTACCTTGTCTGGCCTAAACCCAATAAGCATCCCACTGGCCTTTCCAATACTGGAGAAAGGAATCATCCTAATCCGCTGATGAAAGCTTTCATCCTGTCCATCCAAAATACTTGCAAGATTGCTTTCTTGACCGCTGGAAAACAGCCCTCGAAGCCCTTCCGGTAAAAACTCCTGCACCTGCTCAAACTCAGCCACAATTACCGGCGACTGGGATAGCGGTTCTTTGAGACTGTGTCCCGTGTCCACTAGTGCATCAAAAAATATATACTTCTCATTCATACTAACCATGATATTCATAAGCATCTGCCGCTTAATAGTCTGATGCTCAATTAGCCGCATTGTAAGCTTTATAAGGAAATAGCTGATAACCGCCCCAGTAAGCACCAGCTGCCATGATACAGCCGCCCTAAAACTGTCAAAATCAGCGGCTATGTAATGTATGGCATAGGGCAAATCGGTCAGATAAAACAAAGCCATCCCAAGGCCGCCAACGGCAAAAGTAATACCATAGGCCGTAAGCATCAGCCTAAGAAAATGCTTTATGCCATTTGGATAAAACCCTACCATCACCCCCGCAGCCAAAATCACCACAGACGCAAGAGCAATATTGAGAAAACGTAGCGGCTCAATTATCAACAGCAATGTATATAAAAGTGCCATCACAAACGCACCCGCAATAAGCCAACGAAACTTTCGCCTTTGGCGCATTATCTTGGCTACAATCCATAGCACAAAGCCATTCATAATAAAATTGACCAGGAAAAGCAAATCCGCGTATAAGGTCATAACTGCCTCCATCATTTGTAAATATCTGGGTTACAAGTGATAGTATAGGCAAATGAGGCTGGAGAAATATGTCGAAAATGTTGCATGTAATAATAATAATTTTACATAATATGTAAATCAAAAGACCTATCACGATGGATAGGCCAGAATATAATTATATTCACTTTTGGTTGAGCTATCACTTTCTGAAGCTAATATTACACTTTTTGATTGATCTAAAGTTCTGCAATGTAATTGCGAAGCATTTCGATTTCTGCTTCTGCTTTTTCAGCTCTGCGTTCTGCCTTTGCTATAGCCATGTTATGAAAATAAATCTCCCACCTCATCTTTACAAGCATCTTCTATGATGGGTAGGTTGCTCCTTTATCCATTTACTAATTTTCATTTCTAATCCTGCCATCACAAAAAGGACAATAGTTATTCTTCCATGCAGCAACCATCTTGATAATATTAATATCCTCATTACATGAAGGGCAAGGTATGACCTCACCGTTTTCAATCTGCAAACGTGTCACAATTTGTTTAGGGTCATAAATATATCTTCTTACTTTGTCGTGAATATCTTTATATTCTGTAATAAATCGTAGTCGCTTTTCCTGGGAATGTAAATTATATGAAGATGAGTAGTCCAATGCATAAATCGACAATTTATTTTTCGTTGATGTATCTTTAGCTGGAACATAGCGCTTTCTTAAATGAATCAATCTATGATAAATTAAATCCGAAAACTCGTTTCTTGCCAAATACCCAATATTACTCCTACTTTCTTCAACAGCAAAATGACTTGATTTTTTTGTTGTACAAAACGTCTCAATATCATTTAATACATTTAATGTTGCAGTGTCCTTTTGGATATTGCTCTTTTTTTTATCACCACTATTTTTAATCGAACTTATCACCATATTTTCACTTATATATTGAAAAGGGCGTCCAGGCGACAAAGAGCTCGTTCTATACGACTGAAATTCGGACCAACACTTCAGCAACATCGTTCCAAAATCACGCGAGTTTCCCATACTTGCAAGAACCAATTTTTCAAAGTTATTTTTATTGTTAAATAATTTTATGTCAGTAGCCTCATCACCAAAGTAATACTTGAGCCTATTATCAACAAACTTCTGGAAATAGTTTAAGCAGAGATCACGCTCATTTGAGGAATTTTCGTATACCAAACTATCATCTAGGTCAATAAGGTGCTGTAGGTCTGCCCCGATTTTCAAGTGATACAATCCACCCCGATTTGGAACAACACTAATCCAAAAATAAAAAGGGTCGTCATTAATTCTATCTATGAAAAAAGAGAGGTATTCCTGTAGCTTAGGCTCATATGAAATTTTCTCCCATTCATCAATGTAAAATGTAATACCTTTTAAACCTAACATCCTAAGAAGCGAAATAATTTCGTCGCGAACTTTTGTATAGTTGAGATAAGTTAAATATGTGTTGTTTTGCGCTATTCTTTTTGATATGCTCTCGATATCTTCATACGATAGACCCATCCCTACTGCAGCATCCTTCATCCCCACTTTTGCATCAAACGAAACAGTAGAACTCGACGAGCTTTGTGTACCTGACTCATGCCCAATCGTGCCAATAGAAAGATTTTTAAACTCCGAATTGCCATTGCGTGCGATTGCGCTAAACTCAACTAGTTTACTCTCTACATCATGAAGGCTCTTCTCTAATTTTCTTCTATCTTTATTAAAGCGATTTAACAGTTTTTTTATTAATGTCTCATTTTCAAATGATATCAGAACATGGCTTAATTGCTTCGATAGTTCACTATAAATATAAACACTAAAAATTCTATTAAATAAGTCTTGATCACAGTTTTCTGGGAGAGCCAATCTCTTAATATTTAAGTATGCACAGAAAACACTATTCTCATCATTATCAAAGCAACTTTGATTTATTTTGTTTCGCGCAAGTAGCAGTAAGTGAGTTTTGCCAGTGCCTCGAAGGCCTGAAACAACACCACTGGAAGAACGAGAAAAAGATATTAAGTCAGTCAATTGGTTTTTAACATCTACATGCGTCCCTACTAACTCTGCTATTTTTTCCTGATTGACATCCATACTTAGTTCATAATCCGCACGCAAATCTGAAAATGCACTGTTCATTTTATTTATGAACTCTACGTTGCTAACATAATCCTTTAAGGCTTTTGACATATGTATTCACTATCCTTCCATTGTTCAGTATCAAGGATGACTTACTACTCATATCTGCACCTTACGCGCTCTTCTTTCGGTGCGAGCTGCGGCAATTTCAGCATTAACCTCATCAAGTGTCAATTTATTAGTACCGTTTCCCACAGAACTTTCCCATATAGCCTCAGAAGCATCTATTGCTTCATTTTTCAAGTCACGGTCTATTCTTATGCTTAGATTTGTTGTTTCTGCCATAGTTATCACTCCTTTGTTTGATTCTATATTTTTTTCGTGCACTGTCAACACTCTGCACAAATTAAGTTATTAATTAAGCAACTAACGCTTAATTATTCCTTGCCAGTAAGGGCAGATGGTTTTATAGTTATTACACAATGCAAAGGAGGCTTTTGATGACAAAAAACAAAAAAGAAGTCTGGCCAGTAATGCTTACCCCATTTACAGATACAGGTGAAATTGATTACACTGGCCTACACGCCTTAATCGAGTGGTACGAAACCGCAGGAGTACACGGCCTTTTCGCGGTGTGCCAATCCAGTGAGATGTTCTTCCTCTCATTAGAAGAGCGCATAAAACTAGCAACCTTTGTAAAAAAACACGCTAAGGTTCCTGTTATTGCCTCTGGGCATATATCCCCGGATATTCCTTCCCAGATTGACGAACTGCGCCGCATATCCGACACCGGAATCGATGGATTAGTATTGGTTACAAACCGTCCAGCCACCGAAGATGAATCTCCAGAAATATGGATTGATAACACAGAAAAAATCATAAACGCCCTAGACCCAGCCATGCCCCTAGGCCTTTACGAGTGCCCATACCCATACAGAAGAATAATGACCGACGAAGAAGTAGCCTTTTGCGGCTCATCAGGCCGCTTTCATTTTATGAAAGACACATGTAAAGATATCGAAGTCATTCGCAGGCGAATTTCCATTTTGGAAGGAACCCCGCTACGCATTTACAATGCCAACTCCTCTACACTGTTGGATTCACTACATTTGGGTGCAACAGGATTTTCAGGTGTTATGGCCAATTTCCATCCTGAGTTATATGTAAAACTTCTGGATATCTGGGAAGATACTGATCACGCTCAAGCATTACAATCCTTGCTTTCTATTACCAGTCTTATAGAAAAACAATGCTATCCAGTAATTGCAAAATATCATCTTAGCCAAATAGGGTTGCCTATAGGCATCTATTCCAGAGGCAGAAGCCATCATGACCTAACCCCGCTTTTCAAAGATGAGGTACGCCAACTTAATATACTAACAAACCATTATATGGGAAATCTAGGAGGATACAAATGCAGTACAGAGAATTAGGAAAAACAGGATTTAAAGCGTCATTGCTAGGCCTAGGCTGTATGCGCCTACCCTATATCGACCGAGACGACATGTCTAAAGGTGTAAATCTAGAAGAAGCCTACGAACTAATCCGCTATGCTGTAGACAATGGAGTCAACTACTTCGACTCAGCCCAAGGCTACCACGGCGGCGAAAGCGAGACCATCTTAGGTGCCGCCCTAGACCACAACAATATGCGAGAAAAAGTATGGATTACCACAAAGCACCCATTCCGGCCAGATATAACCCCAGACGAAATAAAGCAAAACCTAGAATCCACCCTTAAAAAACTACGCACAACCTACTTAGACACATGGCTAATCCACGGCATAGGCCCAGGCAACTGGGAAGGCATCCAGGAAAAGAAAATCATGAGCATATATGAAGATTTTAAAGCCCAAGGCCTAATCAAGCATATCGGCTTCTCTTATCATGGCAACTTCGACCATTTCAAAGAAGTAGTAACTCATTATCCATGGGATTTAATACTAGGGATGCACAATATTCTTGACCAAAAACGGGAAGTCACCGCAGAAGGTATAAAAATAGCCGCAAATCACGGCATAGCCATGGCGGTTATGGAACCACTTCGAGGTGGTGGCCTAGCGCACGCCCCAAAAGTCGTACAAGAGATATACGACAGCTTCCCAGTTAAGCGCACACCAGCAGAATGGGCGTTCCGCTACTTAGCCAATATGCCTGGAGTCTCAACTATCATAAGCGGAATGTCCAATATGGAGCAGCTTAAAGAAAACATAGCAATATTCTCCCAACCAGATATGATACCAGGCCATCTTACCCCAGAAGAGGAGCAGCTAATCATATCCGCACGCCAAGCCTACGAATCCATAATCACGATACCATGCACCGCCTGCAATTACTGTATACCTTGCCCACAAAACGTAGGCATTTCCACCGTATTCACCCAGTACAATGACGGCCATCGCTTTGGGTTCTTTGACCAGGCCCGAAGATCTTATATGTTCCTATCCCGCCCAGGGCGCGGTGTGGATAAATGTACAGATTGCGGTGTATGCGTACCCAAATGCCCCCATGGTATAGATATTCCAGCCCAGCTAAAAATAGCTCACGAAAGGCTAAAAGGCTGGAATGGATAAAAAATGAGATAAAAAAGTAAAAATAACGATTGACTAACACCTCCATATATATATGATGTTTATATAAAATGGAGGTGTTTTTATGCAAGTAGAACTACGGATATTAAGCTCCCTAGCCAAGGTATTCCCCAATAACGCCCCGCCCGAGCGCCCAGAAAGCAAATGGCTAGCCGCCTTTAGAGGAGAGACAATCTCTTTCCAAGTAGCGTATCAAATTAATAATAAAGGGCCTCGCTTATGGGCGCATATGAAAGTAAACGCCCCCGATGAAGTGCAGATTACCACCCGACGAGTACGATATATCCCAGGGTATATCCCATCACATTTCAAAACTGATGATGGATACCTAAGCACCGAAAGTGGTTTGTATCCAGATTTATTAGAACCCGTAGATACACAGCGCTTACCCCTCATATCAGGCACATGGCAAAGCATATGGGTAGATATCACCGTCCCAGAAACAGCAAAACCAGGACATTACCCCATTAGCGTAGAACTTAAAACCCCAAGCGGGGAAGACCTAGGCTTTGCGCAAAGATTCTTCGAAATCCTGCCAGCCCAGCTCCCTCCATTATCCATCCCCCGCACTATGTGGTTCTACACAGACTGCCTGGCCCAATACTACGACGTAGAAGCATTCTCGGAAAGACACTGGGAAATCATTGAAGATTTTGCGGCCTGCGCCGTACAGCATGGCATAAATGCCCTACTCACTCCCATCCATACCCCACCCTTGGATACGGAAATAGGCAACGAACGCCTAACAACCCAACTTATTGACGTAGCCGTGTCAGATAGCGGACAGTATATATTTGGCTTCGAAAAGCTAAATCGCTGGGTGGAAATGTGCCGCCGCATAGGAGTAGAATACTACGAAATAGCCCATCTATTCACCCAGTGGGGCGCCCGTCATGCCCCCAAAATCATGGGAACAAAAAACGGAGAATATGTACAGCTCTTTGGCTGGGAAACCGACGCCATCGGCCCAGAATACACCGATTATCTACGCCAGATGCTCCCCGCCCTAACAGCCAAACTAAAAGACTGGGGTATAGCCGAAAAATCCTTCTTCCATATATCAGACGAGCCAAGCCTAGAGCATCTTGAAGTATACATGGAAGCCCGTAAAATCGTGGAGCCTCTCCTCAAAGGCTTCAAGATCACAGATGCCCTAACCAACTATGATTTCTTCAAACAAGGTGCAGTATCCGTTCCCATTCCTGCGGTAGATCATATCCAGCCATTCCTTGACGGAGATGTGCCAGAGCTTTGGTGCTATTATTGCTGTGTGCAAAGCTACAAGGTACCTAACCATTTCTTTATGCAACCATCATACCGCAACCGCATCCTGGGCACATTGCTATATAAATACAACATCGCCGGGTTCTTACACTGGGGCTACAACTTCTACAACTGTGTACACTCCGTATATCCCGTTGACCCATACCGAGTAACCGATGCAGACGGGTCATTCCCCTCAGGTGATTCCTATGTTGTGTATCCAGGGCCGGACGGCAAGCCACTTGCATCTCTGCGGCTAATGGTAGCAATGGAAGCCTTCAATGATTTTAGAGCATTAAAATTATTAGAAGAGTTGGCAGACCGAGACACCGTTCTAGCCCTAGTAGACGAAGGCCTGCAAAACCCAATAACCTTCTCAGACTTCCCACAAAATGAAGAATATCTACTCCAACTACGATTGAGAGTCAATGCTAGAATAAAAGAATTACTATAGCACAATAAAACGGGGCTGCCATTACTGGAAGCCCCGTTTTATAATAAATTATTTTTGTAGACTTCCCGCTATTGCGGGAATGGCTTTTAAAGCCACCGACTAATGTCGGGTCATAAGAGGAGGAAAGTTATGCCTTAAGGATAAATAAAGTTACGCTCAGCACTGGTTGGCCTTGTTGGAAGTGGCTCTCCACTATTCCAGATATCCATATATTCTTGAAGGTTAGCAACCGCTAATACAGCTTCAATCATAGCGTCAAAATCGGAAATTGGGCGGATACCAGCTACCATTTGGGCTACCCATTCGTCTTGAACGGTATTGGATGAACTTCTGATAAAGGCGGCATCTTCACGCTCTCTTTCAGTAAGGATCGGGTCAAACGGTACATAATCAACCCTGATATCACCTCTAAGAACGGCCTGAGTTACACCACGGATGGCTCTTTGAGCTTCATCATGGAAACCACGCATAAGAGCGGTATCGTCACGAAGCGTGGCATAACGTGGAAGCATAAGATTCCAGATACCAAGGTCATTACGAGCATCTTGCCCAGCTTCTAAGAACTCAGGGATCCACTCTTTTATGCCATCAGCATTGTAGCGGAAAGAAACGCCTTCTTGACCCCATTGGAACGCTGTTGCAATTTCATAGCTATACACAAGGTCAATAACAGCAGCAAGAACTTCTGGATGTTGTACATCATGACGGGCTACAAAGCCCCACCATACATTGTCACCCATTACGCGGGCATTAGCAAAAGGAGCAACACCGGCTTCTGGTTGTGGGTTAGGCATCCACTGGATATCAAACGGCCATTCGTCTCTGTGTCCAAGGTTAAACCATGCGGTAAGCTGCTCTGCCCAAGCATAGGTAAATGCCCAGTTGCCGCTTGCCATAATAACTTGAACTTCGTCACCGCTAAGGGTCATAAATTCTGGGTGTAAGAATCCTCTTTCACGCCAGTCTGCAAGTAGTTCAATAACTTCACGATATCTGGAGCTTCCGGTATTGTTTAGAAGATGATGATCCCATACATTGTTCTCATGGCAGAAGAAACGCCTTGCGGCTGGGAATGGGCTACCTAAGATTAAGCTCATTGTATCTACATAGTAGCCAAGCCCCCAACCATAGGTTTGGAAAGGTATAATATCTGGATTCGCTTCTCTAAGGGCTTCCATGGCTTCTTCCATTTCAGCCAATGTTGTTGGCATTTCTATGCCATAACGGTTAAGCACATCCATATTAGCAAACCATGCTTCTGGGATAGCATCGTTTTCTAGGTTAGGGATGTTGGTTAGTTGACCATTGGTGTTGATATAGCGCAGTGCCCATGGGGCATCTGCTGCCGCTGCCATAAAGTTGGGCATATACTCAAGTAAAGGATAGAAATCCAGAAGCATACCGCTGTATTGGGCCAGTTGATCCCATGAGTTGCTGCGGTTTACCCACATTACATCTGGGATACCGCCGCCTGCCCAGTAAAGATTTACTCTGGTATTGTAGTCTGCTTGTGTTGGAACATCCCAGTTAATGGTGATGTTACCCAGTTTTTCACGTAGTAGCTGTGCGCCATATGCATCTTCTGGCTCGTTTACGCCTACATCAAAAGCAAAGAATGTAAAGGTAATTGGATCACCAGTCCATGGAAGAATACTTCCTGTTGGTTCTGGATCTGACTCTTCGTTGGCATTGGTATCCGGAGCCGCCGTTGGGTCTGGTGTAGCTGCCGGGGTTGGGTCAGGTGTAGCTTCTTCGTTGTTGCGGCCGCATGCAGCAATAACAAGCATTGCGGTTAGTAGCAGAACGAAAATTAATGCTTTTTTCATTGTATACACTCCTTTTTTATTAACCCTTTACTGAGCCTAACATCATCCCTTTGGTAAAATGCTTTTGCATAAAGGGATATATACACAGTACAGGGAAGATAGTCACAATTACAGCGGCACTACGCAGTGTCCGGTTAGTAACCAAGGTATGCATAGCCCGTAAATCCACATTTTGCGCATCCGAAAAGTCAAAGAGAATAAGCATACGCCGCAGATAAATCTGAATAGGCATCAGGTTCGGATTGCGGAAATAAAGCATTGGCGGAAACCAAGCATTCCAAGTGCCTACGATATTCATAAGGGCAAAAGTGGCAAGTACAGCTTTAGATACAGGTAAAATTATCTGAAATAGAGTACGATAATGCCCAGCGCCGTCCATATAAGCCGACTCTCTAAGCTCTGTGGGAATGTTACCAAAGAATGTTCTAAAAAGTATTACAGCGAAACCACTAACAGCTCCCGGAAGGATCATAACCAGTGGATTATCAATCATCCCTAATGCCCTGTTTATAAAGAAACTGGGCAAAAGCCCGCCGCCAAAAAACATAGTAATAACCAAGTACACATTAAGGAAAGTCTTTCCCCTAAAATCCTTTACAACAAAGGGAAACGCCATCATAGATGTAAACAAAAGATGCACAACAACACTACCTAAAGCATACCCGATAGTATTAAAATAATACCGAAATATCCGCCCATCTTGAAAGATAAACAAGTAAGATTGGATATTAAAATCCACAGGAAAAAAGGTAACCCTAAGAAGTGGGTCAGTACCATCACTTAAGGATATCGAAAGAGTGAGGATAAGAGGATAAAGCCAAGCGGCTGTCATCAATACCATCAAAGCATAAAGAAAATAATCAAAAGGATACATCCTTTTCATTTTACGAACCCTACTAGCCATAAACTTAAATCCCTCCTACCAAAGTGAAGTCTCTCCAACCCATCTGGCAACATAATTAGCAATTGTCAACATCACAACAGAAATTATAGACATAGAAAGCCCAACAGCAGCGGCATAACTCTGGGTGGTACCCTCAATACCGCTTCTAAATACATAAGTCCCTACAACATCTGCGGTAGAGAAAATAGCAGGATTATACATTAGAAGAATTGTGTTCCAGTCATTGTTAAGAAGCGTACCGATATTAAGAATAAACAATATAACAAAGGTAGGCATTATCCCAGGTATAGTGATATTAAAGGCCATACGAAGGCGATTGGCTCCATCAATCCTTGCTGACTCATAAAGCTCTGGATTAACCCCTGCAATAGCCGCAAGATAAAGAATCGACCCAAACCCTATACTCTGCCAAAGCCCAGTCCCGATAAATATCCCACGGAACAAATCAGCCCGCATAAAAAAGTCAATCCGGCTAAGACCAATAGATTCAAGGATTATATTAATCGCACCACCAGAGTAGCTAAGCATATCCCTGAGTAAACCAATAATAATAACCGTAGAAAGGAAAAACGGCATATATGAAATTGTCTGAACCACACGCTTAAACTTAGCATGTCGTATCTCATTCAAAAGAAGTGCAAATACCAGCGGCGCTGGAAATGAAATCAAAAGAGAAAGAATCCCAAGGCGCACGGAGTTCATAAAAGCCCGGTGAAAAAGCGGGTCTCCTATGATACGCTCAAAATGCCTAAGTCCCGCCCAAGGGCTGCCGGTAAAACCAAGCATAGGCCTAAAATCTTGAAAGGCCATAATAATCCCGTACATAGGCAGGTAATTAAACAAAAGCAAAATCACAAACCCAGGAAGGACCATGGTGTATAAAGCAAAATTCTTACGGAGATTTACGCTAAGAGGCACACTACTTCCAAGCCCCGGTCTACGCTCTGCCTTACGCTCAGCTTTGGCAAGGCGGCGAGTAGAGCGTCTTATATCTTTAAGAGACCTTTTTTCTGCTTCCATTTTACAAGCGCCCCTTCTAATAGATTTGCGGTGTTAAATATACATCATAAGATTTGTAATGCATATGTAATAATGTTATGCATTACATCTCTACCTATGTTATTTTTACATACATACTGAGAATTACGCCATGTTGATTGTGGATATTACACAGTTCTAACAATTGTGCAGTAGTAATACCCAGTCATTATGACCCACAGGCCTTATCGGCGGCGTAAAAAGATGCCCGCCCGTTAAATCAACAGTGCCAAAGTAGCTGCTTACCCCGCTAGATGGATCATACCACCATGCATCCATTTTTGTGGGCAATTTTAGGCCAAACTCTCTCCCGGTATAGTTGTAGATCACGATGTTGTTTTTATTGCCAAAGGCTAGAATAGCCTCTTCCTTTTCCCTTTGGTCTACTACTATCTCCTGCATGGGTTCACAGGCTGCGAACCCTATTTCCTCCATAATATTTCTCAAAAACTGCATCTGGCCTGCCCCGGCATGATGTATTCCTTCATCCCAAGTATCTTTTACACTAAAGGCCGGGCGTGTGCCTTTGCCGTACATCTGCATTACGGAGTTATCCCCATAAGTGTGACCGCTTGCCCCTGCAAGCACAGGCCACCAGGCATACCGCCGCACATGATGCTCCTGCCAGTAGGGCTGAGTACCATCATGCAATCCCTGTGGAATATGCTCATATGAAGGCTCTCCATCCAAGGTTGGCTTTAGTGGCTGTTTTGCCAAGTCTGCTACAACAAATTTATAGCTGTCCTCACCATACCAAGGCTCATCGTCTCCGGTGTTATCTGATGAGTTAAAGAACTGTTGGTCATACCGCCTATGACCGGACTGGAATTGGTTATAATCCAGCCAGTCGCAGTTGTGGAACCAATAAGATGAAGAAGTCCGTCCAAAGGGGTGATAACCAATTAACTTCCCAGGGGAGTATTCCCTAAGCGCTTTTCCGCACATATCCCACAACTCGTAATGATCCCGGCCTCGAATGTCTCCACCTAGCAGCCACACGATATTTTCATATTTATTAAACCGATCTGACAAAAATTTCATATATCGGTTGGCATTTTCACATGTAAGGAATTCGATTTTCGCAAAATCGCCCCATACAGGAAGCAACACCATGTAAATGCCCATGTCCCGGGCCATGGATATAACTGCTTCCACATGGCTCCAGAAAGGCTCGTTTTCCTTAGAAAGGAAGGCATCCATATCGCTGTCTAAGCGCGGTATCCGGGTTGGGTCTTCTGTGGTAAAACCTACACCAGCCAAAAGCACCGCTTGAATAACATTGTATCCCTTGTCGGCCCTATTTATTAAATATTTCCGGCTTTCTTCTATATTAAGACACTGGAACAGCCTCCAAGCTGTATCACCCATCCAAAAAAACGGTACATCTCCGTTAAAAAAATAACGTCCTTTGACACTAAGCTTTCCATTTTCCCATGGTTTCATTATTAATCTCCTTTTGCTAGTCTGTTTATTAAGCTATATAGAAGCATTTCATCCCCAACATTGCCAGGGAGAATTACATATCCCATACCTGGGAAACAGCTTTCTTCCCCACAGCGCCATACAGGGACGCCAGGGGCAGCTTGACCTACTATTTCAGCTCTGCGGATTTTTAACCCTTCTGTTGCTACATCGCTGGCGGTTATGCCCCCTTTACCCATTACAAAACAAGGGGAACAATCCAACTGAGTAACAGCCTTGGCAAGCCCTTTGGAAATTTTAACGGCAAAACTGAGCTCATCCTCCGGATCTCCTGTTTCCAAATCTACCCGCTGGCGAGAAGTGCTTAGCACTACAGTCTTCCCCGCTTTTAACGCAATAGTACATATACGAGAGGCCTGAGATATTTCATTTTCAAAGGTTTCGTCATCTAAAAGGGCTGTTCGCTGGTCAAAGTTTACAAATGTCACCCCTGGATATTTGGCCAAAGAAGCCAGTTGCTCGCTGGTTTTTTGGGTATGGCTTCCTGCTACAATTAAGCCACCGCTTCCATTGGCATCTCCCATAATCTCCGCCGCACTAAGAATTGGACGAAAGGTCACTCCCCCCAATGCATTAACAAAAGGTGCCGCAGTGCGGAACATAAAAGTCTTACCCTTAGCCATAGCCATCCATAAAGCAGAACAAAAATTATCCACATGGCTCTGATATAGGGCATTTACAACAACTTTTTTAAAGCCTTGTAGTTCCATTAGTCTCGCACAAACAGCTTCAGGACTCTTTAAATCATCTAAGCTAATCTCCATAACCTGGTTGCAGGCAATCTTTCCTTGGGTTTTTTCCTCCACCCACTCAGTTAAGCGGCTACTGGTAAACCCAAAAGTCTTATCTCGCGCAAACTCCGATTCACCGGCCGGCACCATGGTATCCCCATAGGCTACATAGTGAACCCCCTCTACGGTATAACGCCCCCCCCCGGAGAAAAACGGACAGATTATCTCAGCGTCAAAAGCCGAGTGTCCCTCTGCCTCTAAAGTATCCCGCAAAGTTGCAGTCTCCAGAGGCCAATGCCCCCGCAGTGTGGAATCCGAGCGGCTTATAAGCAAAAATGGAATCTTAGCCGCTTTGGACGCAGTCATCAGTCCTTTGGCGACTTCTTTATGCACTTCACGAGTCTTTTCCGCGGAAAAACTACGGCTATTAGTAAGTATAAACACTACCGGGCTATCCCCAGCAAAGGCGTGCTCTAATGTCCCAGGAAACCAATCCATATAAACAGGAACCCCATGCATAGTTTGGGTACCTGTTGGATCATCATCCAGTACAATTATTTTTCCGGGAAACGTGGGTATATGATGGCCTGCTACCGTTGGTTCCGGGTACATTGCCATAGTCTTAGATAATAATCTTTCAGGCAGATTCATTAGCTTTCACCTGTTATTTTTAATGTCCAGGCATGTTGACCTGGGGTATTTTCGGGCAATTGCACCAGTAAACCTTTATCTGTACGTTCAAAGGTCAGTGGGGTGTTATAGCCCAAGAGTTCTACTTTTTCTACGCGCTGGTTTATACTTTTTATTAGATATTTTCTATCTTTGGGGAAGCCTAAAGCTATGGCGTATACAGCGTCATCGGTACATGTAAATCTGAAATCCCTATGAGTAAAGTCACCACGATGCGAGTCGGTAGATTCGTAGCCCTCTTCCAGCTGGGCTTCTATTCGGCTTACATCATAATTTTCATCGTCGGCATTGACATCCCCTTCTTGGGCTATACGCCAGGGACGGGTGCCGTAAATGGCTTCACCGTTTGTTTTGAGCCAGTCACCTATGGCGTATAGCTCCTTTTTGGCCGCCTCGTGAAAGCTGCCATCTGCATACGGGCCGACGTTTAGAAGCAAACATCCGTTTTTAGCCACAATATCTACAAGCTGCCAGATTACAGCTTTTGCAGGCCTATACTTTGGTTCTTGTACCATACACCATGTAATATTATCCTCCAGGCGGTCATCTGTTTGCCAGAAGAAGGGCTTTGCCTGAGAGAAATAACCACGCTCTATATCCAATACCCCTACATGCTCTGGGATATCGTTTTGTTTATATGTGATAATGCCCTCCGGTACTACTTTGTAATAATGCTCTGCCATGGCGTAGCGGTATTGCTCATTTATTACATTGGTGCGGCTATCAAAGTACAGGGCTTCCGGCCGATATTTTTCTACCACTTCCTTTACCTTGTCCAGCCAGTTCTGGCAGAAGGCATCGTCAGGCAGGCGGTATGGAATGTATCTGTTGGTTTCCAAGGGAAGACATGGGCCATAGAATTTTTCATTGACAGGGTCGTATACATCTGCTTCATTGTCTGTGCTCATAAACCAGCCCCACATCCACTGATGATGAAAGGAGCTGAACATTTTAATTCCTTTTTTTCGCATGGCCGTAGCCACTTGCCCTACGACATCCCGCTTAGGGCCATAATTTACAGAGTTTACAGGATTGACTGCGCTATCCCACATTGAGAAGTTATCCGCGTGTTCTGTAACCGCTCCTGCGTATCTGGCTCCTGCACGGAAGGCAAGGTCTGCCCATTCATCTGGGTCAAAGGCCGCTCCAGTCATTCCCGGATAAAAGTCCTTATATCCAAAATCCTTTAACTTCCCATATTTCTGGACATGCCACACATTCTGCGGAAGGCCTTTGGCATACATATTTCGAGAATACCATTCGTTCTGATAAGCAGGGACGCTGTAAGGCCCCCAATGAAAAAACATGCCAAACTTAGCATCCATAAACCACTCAGGAACCTGATGATACAAGGGAGTCCAATCTAATTTTTCCATATGCTAATCTCCACCTTCCATAAAGTTTTCACTGCGGTATACACTCGGAGGTGCGCCCCAGTATTTCTTAAATATTTTCGCAAAATAAAAATAGTCACGATAACCCGCCTGGGCTGCTATATCTGCTATAGATAAAGTTGTAGTGCGCAACAGCTCGGAGGCCTTATCCATACGTATACGCAACAGATAATTGTTAATGGTTTCCCCGGTTTCTTGCCGAAAGAGCTGCCCTGCATAGTTGTAATTAATATGACATAAATCCGCCAGCTCCTGGACACTCAGGTCGTTTTGGTAGTTGCTATGGATATAGTCAAGCATTTTGTCTACCATGTCGTTGCCTGTTTGTATGTTGCCGGGGTGCCATTGACTGGTGCCATTTTTCCCCAACATGGATACGGCCTTTTCCAGATAATCCATTAACTCGCTTTTTGCATAAGGTTTTAAGCAGTAGCCGATGGCGTTATACATTAGAGCTTTTTGCGCGTATGCGAATTCCGCATGACTGCTTACCATTATTATCAATGTAGAGAGCTTTTCTTGGGCAACAGCTTGCAATATTTCCAGGCCGCCTATGCCCTCTAGATGCACTTCTACAAAAGCCAAATGAGGGCGCTCGCTCCTAATAAGTTCAAGCCCCTTTATTCCGTCTTTGGCAACATACCAAGTTTGGCCTTCTAAGGCTTCCTTCAGGCTGTTGATGGCATACTCTGAGCCATCGATTATAGCCATTTTATACATCACTTATTAAACTCCTGTGCAGTATCAATAAAAGCCTTTATATTCTTTGGTGAAATATCCGGAAGGATAGCCTCATGGCTAGGGGATAGAATCAGCCCCGTTGGGAATATTTTGCGTAGGCGCCGAACCTCCCTCGCAATATCTTCTGGTGTACCATTAACTAGTAAGTCCTGTGTATCCACCCCGCCGCAGAAGGAAACTTGCCCGTCAAATCCATTATACAAACTTTCCGCGTCCATCCCGGTAGCGAGTGCCTGAATCGGATGAATAGCATCTACCCCCGCGTCAATTAAATCAGGGATAATATCTGAAATAGCCCCGCAAGAATGATAGATTACCTTGATTCCATAGCTATGAGCCTGTGCTACAAGCCTACGGCAACCAGGGATTACAAAGCGCCGCACCAGCTCTGGTGATAGCATAAGCCCCATCTGAGAGCCTATGTCATTACCAATTAGCACAGCATGAACCAAGCCTTTTGTGGCTTCAAAGAAGACTTCATTAGCTTTCAGGTAAAAATCCACGATTTTTCGGTCTACAGCTTCATATATTTCTGGGTTTGCAAGCATATTCATAAGAGCTGTTTCCATCCCAAATGATGCACATGCGTCTTGAAAATGAGCGCTCCAGAGTATACCCAGTACAGCCTTATCTTTAGGGGCGGCTTCCACTAGTCGGCGACATTCCAGCGGGTCTATTCCCTTAATGGGGTCAGGCCAGTTGAAGAATGACAAATCCTCAAGCTCCTCCGCATCTTTAAAGCAGCCATCAGAATTGAGTGTTCTTTCATGAGAATCAACAGTGCCTTTACCATACCAATCAAAAGCGGCATAAATAGCATCAGCACCATCGTTATTATAGGGCATTTCTACTGCATAAAAATCATCCCCAATAGAGGTTTTAAGTTCATGCATATCATTTACATTGAAATATTCGAATAATCCTTTATGAGACTTGATATCAGGAAGCCCAAGCCATAATGCCGGCCGGTCTACTACCTGGCGGTTGATTGTTGCATAGAAGCGCTCTAAACTAGTCATTAATATCACTCCTAACTGATTCCAAATAAATTTTAGAACCCGTATTAATGTGCAGTATAGGTGCTTTTGCACAAATGTAGTATGGAAAAACCCTCATTGATTATGTATATATTCTTATGGATAAGTGTTAAAATATTCACGAAAGAAGGTGCAAAATGCCAGACAATAATTTGCTAAGGCAACTACCAAAGGTAGACCTGCTTACCCAAGCCGCAAGGCAGGTTTTAGATAACTTGCGAGAAGAAATAAAAGAAGGACGGAAAAATCTCCCATGCAATGAAACCCTAACAGGGCAAGTTGTAGAACAATATAACCAAAACCTAAAGCCGAAACTCCAACGTGTAATCAACGGCACAGGGATAATCCTACACACCAATCTAGGCCGCGCGCCCCTGGCTACGGAAGCACTAAATGCAATAATCGAAACCGCACGCGACTACTCTAATCTAGAATACGACGTAGAAGAGGGCAAACGTAGTAGCCGCCACGCTCACGTGGAAGACCTACTAACCCAGCTAACCGGGGCAGAAGGCGCGATGGTAGTAAACAACAACGCAGCAGCCGTAATGCTAGCCCTAGCCACCATTGCCCACGATCAAGACGTATTAGTATCCCGTGGCGAACTAGTAGAAATAGGCGGAAGCTTCCGTGTCCCAGACGTAATAACCCAATCTGGCTGCCGCTTGATAGAAGTAGGCACCACCAACAAAACCCATCTAAGAGACTACGAAAGACCCGCCGGAGCCATCCTACGCGTCCACACCAGCAACTTTATAATAACAGGCTTTGTAGCAAAGCCCACATTAGAAGAATTAGCCGCCCTATCCCAACCCCTAATAGAAGACTTAGGAAGCGGCTCTCTAATCCCCTTCCACCATCAACCCACAGTGGCAGACAGCATAAAAGCTGGAGTAGATATAGTAACATTTAGCGGAGACAAACTTCTGGGTGGCCCTCAAGCCGGAATCATCGTTGGCCGAAAAGACTTGATAGAAAAAATGAAGAAACATCCATTAGCCCGTGCAATGCGCATAGACAAACTATGCCTAGCTGCCCTAGAGGCCACACTACGCCTATACCAAGACCCAGATACTGTAATAGAAAAAATACCCACCCTCAAAATGTTACACGCGACCCCGGAATACTTACAAGAAAAAGCTACCCAGTTACAATCCCAACTAGGCAATAAAACCACAGTAATAACCCAAGAAAGCCAAGCCGGAGGAGGAGCAATGCCAGGAGAAAACTTCACCACTGCAGCAGTAGCTTTTACCCAAAAAAACAACCCAAATAGTATAGAACATCACTTCCGCAATTGGAGCATAATCGGAAGAATACACAAAGACCGATTTATATTAGATGTCCGCACACTTAACCCAGAAGACTTCCCATATATTTCCATATGTTGGGAAAGTTATGTCAAAAGCAACTAATCTACCATCACCGAAAGGACAAGCACATGAAGCACATATTAATAGGCACGGCAGGCCATGTAGACCATGGAAAAACTGCCCTAATCCGCGCACTTACCGGAATAGAAACAGACCGCCTTCAAGAGGAAAAATCCCGAGGAATAACAATAGATCTAGGATTCGCCCATATGCCCCTTGCAGGAGGAGAACAAGCCTCCATAGTTGATGTCCCAGGCCATGAGAAATTTATCAAAAACATGCTGGCAGGCGCAGGAGGCATAGACCTGGTACTGCTGGTAATTGCAGCCGATGACGGCGTAATGCCCCAAACCCGTGAGCACCTAAGCATCCTACAACTACTACAAGCCAAAGACGGCATAATAACATTAACAAAATGTGACCTAGTAGACCAAGAATGGCAAGACCTGATATCCGAAGACATTAAAACCGCCGTGAAAGACACATTCCTACAAAACGCACCAATTATCCATGTATCCTCTCACACAGGCCAAGGCATAGACCAACTAAAACAGGTAATACAAGAAAAGATTGAAAACACATCCGCCAAAAACATAGCCCTACCCTTCCGCATACCAGTAGACCGAGTATTCTCCGCAGAAGGCTTTGGCACAGTAATCACTGGCACGTTAATAGAAGGCCACCTAAACCAAGGAGACGAAGTAACAATCTACCCCAAGGGCAACACCGCCCGTATAAGAACCCTGCAAGTCCATGGCCGTCATGTAGAGACCGCCTTCGCCGGTCAGCGTGTAGCAGTCAATCTGTCCGGCCTACGCAAAGAAGACATAGAACGCGGCCACATTCTAGCCAAAGGAGGCACCATCCAACCCACAAGAATCCTTGACATAAAACTAGCCGCAACAAAAGGCACACCAAGAGAAATAACCACAGGCTCCCGCCTACACTTCCACTATGGCACCCATACGACTATATGTAAATTAACCCTAATAGGAACCGAGAAACTAACACCAGGCCAAGAAGCCTACGCTCAACTACGCTTTCCAGAAGAAATAGCCCTAAAAAACGGCGACTCTTTCATAGTACGCTTCTACTCCCCAATGGAAACAGTAGGCGGCGGCACCGTACTCAACACAGCCCCAAAACGCTACAAGCCCACCCGCGCCAAAGAAACAATCGAATCCCTAAAATCCTTAGAAAAAGGCGATCTACCCACACAAATCCAACAAGCCATAATAAACCAAGGCGGCATAGCTACACTAGAAGAGCTAAAAAAACGCTTCCCCACTCCCACATGGGAAAGTGAAATCGAAACTCTAACCACTCAAAACCACATATCCATAATAGGCAACCAAGCCATAGATGAAAACACTCGCGAAACCCTTTTCTTAAAAATCACAAACCTACTAAAAACCTACCACAAAGCCAACCCATTACACCAAGGCATAGGCAAATCAGAACTAAGAAGCCAAGTACTGCCAGCCCAAAAAACCGCCTTCTTTGACAAGTTGCTTCAGCTGTACAACCTCCATATCCAAGACGGAAAAGTAGCCTTACCCAACCATAAAATAACCTATACCCCAGAACAGCAAAAAATCCGAGACGCTATCATTAACCTTTTACAACAAAGCCCCTATACCCCCCCATCTATAGAAGACCTACACACAACAAACAAAAAGCTAGCCCCCGTGGTACTAGACGCCCTGTTAGCCCAAGGAGAAATAATCTCAACCGAACCAGGGATAGTTTTTTTAGCCGAAAGCACCAGGCAAGCCAGAGATATCCTTATCAAGCTTTCACAAGAAAACAACGGAACCGTAACCCTAGCCCAATTTCGAGACGCGACGCAAACCTCAAGGAAATTTGCCCTATCCCTACTAGAGTACTTCGACAGAATAGGGTTTACCAGAAAAATAGGAGATGCCAGGGAAATACTTCGATTAGATTAATCGTAATAATAGCTTTTAAAACCAGGCAAAAGAAATATTTCAAAAATCACTATTTCATGCAGATAAACTGGCAAAAATAGTTGTTTTTGCAATCATTATTGATACTTAAGACGTATTTTTACTTTTTTTGAAAACACGCAGACCAATCACATTAAGAAAATGTAGTAATTTAAAGGAGATCCCTACTATGGAAGGGATCTCCTTTTTTCACTAGAAATGACTCAAAAAATGATACTTTTCCTTATTCACACTCTCATTAAATAAAGTTATAGTACTATAACGAATTAGTTCACTACTATTTACCGAATTGCATGAGGTTCAGCCTTTTTTGCACGATATTTTGCTACACTACAGATAAATAATATATATTTAAAAAAATAATGTTTACTTCATAAAGTGGGGGATATAAAGTTGCTTATAACCAAGGAATGTGAATATGGGATGAGAATAATCCGCGCCCTATCTAGCGGAGAAAGACATACGGTCAAAGAGGTAGCAAAAAGTGAAAGCATCCCTGAATCCTTTGCGTATAAAGTGGTAGAGAAACTAAAAGAAGCCGGATATCTGGAAAACCGACGAGGAAGAGATGGTGGAATACGTCTGCGCCATGGGCTAGACAACATAACCTTATTTGATGTGGTAGCTGCTATACATCCAGAGCGATACATTTTCAAATGCCTACGCCGGATTGACGACCATCCAAAAGAAAGCAAAAAGGAATCTTGCCAATTCCATACAGAGTTTTCTCGTATCCAACAGATGTTTGACAGTGAGTTAAAGTCTCGTACTATCAAAGATGTTTTGGCAGTGTAAACAAATCAAAATATTAGACATAAAAATCAATTCAGCGTATAATCCCACTTGCACATACGGGAGTGGATGGTTGCTGGTGTGGCCCCTGGTCTTCAAAACCTGTGAGAGTGGTTAGTAGCTGCTTAGGTGGGTTCGATTCCCACATACTCCCGCCAAAAATAATCCCCTGCTTGACTTTGTATGGTCTGGCAGGGGTTTCTATTTTACAGGCTATTCTTTTACAGCAACCAACTCGTGTTTTTCCCGGCACAAGATATTTTTGGTGTCGTCAATCTGAGATATATCCCGCACAATAAACTTACCCTTGGTAAATCTAATCACATCCACAATATCCCGTTTGGCTTTGCGGCTAAGATAGAGGGCGGCTCTTTCTTCCGCCCTATCCAGGGAGCATGGTATCAATATCCAATAATTTGAAACATGGCGCATGGCTATAAGATATACCTGATCATCAATACTCACGGTCATAAGGTCTTGGTTGCCGTAGATTTTTCTGTACATATTAACCACAAGAAGAGTGAGGATTAAAAAGATATGAAGCCCTTGCTGAATCCTCGCAACAACAGTAAAAACCGTCCACAAAAAGCCTCCAGAGACCTCATAATAATCTCCACCTACACGTCTCATAGCAAAATGGAGATATATGAAGGCAATAGCAGTAAACAGTGCCAGCAGTACATAAAAGTACCAACTAAGGTCAATCCGCTGGTCTTCCATGCCCTCCCTTTTTCTCACCCCGCCAACGGTTGCCCGAGTTGAAGCAACTCCAAATAGACAAGAAACAAAAACAACAGCGAAGACAATGGTGATATGCAAATCTATAGAAAGCATAATCCAAGGTATAACCAGCCCAAAGCCCAAAACACTAATAAGTGTAATCCATATATCCAAGCTATCTGGTATGCTGGCCTGATGTACCATTTTAAGTGGGATACCATAGTTTTTGGCCTGTACATATCTTGCCAAATTGGCAATAAGCAGGCTAATCAAGGTAAGTATCATGATTATTGCCGTAATATTGGAAACAATAAAATCCAGCTCCCCTAAAAGGGAAAATACCCGTTCTGGCATGGTTACTCTCCTCTCAATGGTACAGACTTACTTGATACATCTGACAATATATCCGATATAAAATCCTGTCTCCACAAACCCAACTGCTAAAGTCGCCTCATGCTCAAGAGGATTATCTCTGTCTGCCATATGCAAAACTACGCTTCTTTTGATATCAAAAGAATAACCCGCGGCGGCAGAAAACAGTGCTTTACGGTGATCAGAGTTACTAGCCTCTACAGCAAATATCTCACTCAAAGACTCATCACTTGGTGATAGCATCATCATTGAATACCCGACAATCTCGCTGCACTCTCGCAACACATGGATGCGCCATATATCCCATCTATCCCAAAGACGCCGACTTGTCCAATACATATCAGAATCCTCTGGGTAGATTGCATTGTGAAGTTCTGCAAATTCTGCAAAGTCCTCTCTGTCCAGGAGAGTTATATTAGGGTTGTTGTGGGGTTTATACTCTTGCTGAGTGACCTTCATTGCTATGCAATCCTCTAAAACCTCAGCTCCTATTGCCGCCAATGCGTCTGCAGGAACAAGCACATCACGAAAGCAAAAAGTGAGTTCATACCCAGGATATTCCCTGACCAAGGTTTTCCATACCCTGGATAAATCATTTTCGCTAATATCGTTTATCTGTATATAATTTTCCCCTTCTTCCCAAATAGCCTCGACACCATCTATCATGATTCTTCCCATATAAATCCTCTCTTTCCGCCTCATCATAGAGGCAATTTTATCGTATTCTACAACCTGCGTCTGGTTATGACAATTATCTATGCTATAATCCCCAAAAGGAGGTGAGCACCATGGCAGAAAAGAAACGCCTATCCCATATGTCAGCCCACGCGGGCTGAGCAGCCAAATTAGGGCCGGGTGCCCTATCTGACATGCTAAAAGCACTACCTAAGAACCATGACCCAAAGTTGCTGGTAGGCTTCGACACCAGTGATGACGCCTGTGTTTATAAGCTAAACAACGACATGGTACTAATCCAAACCCTAGACTTCTTCACCCCAATGGTAGATGATCCATACCAATTTGGCCAGATTGCCGCAGCCAACGCCCTTTCCGATGTATATGCAATGGGTGCGTCACCGTTGGTTGCCCTTAACGTTCTATGCATCCCCACATGTATGCCCCCAGAAGATGTAGCGGCCATACTAGCCGGAGGTGCAGACAAAGTACTAGAGGCCGGAGGAGTAATAGCCGGAGGCCATAGTGTAATAGACCCAGAGCCAAAGTACGGGCTATCAGTAAGCGCCACCATCCACCCAGACGAGATTTGGAGTAATGCGGGAGCCAAACCAGGTGATATTCTGGTACTTACAAAGCCCCTAGGCAATGGAATATTAGCCACCGCCGCAAAAAAAGACGCAATAACCCAAGAGGAATTTAATCAAGCCGTCATATCCATGGCAACTCTAAATAAATACGCCAGGGATGCCGCCAAAAAAACCAGTGTAAATGGTTGTACTGATATCACGGGCTTCGGATTCATAGGCCACGCCAGCGAAATGGCCCAGGCCAGTGATTGCGCATTAGTCTTTGATTCAAAAAAAATGCCCATCCTGGACGGAGCATATGATTTAGCTCAAAAAGGCGTTATTCCAGGAGGAGCAAAGCGCAACGAAGAATACCTATCCTCCAAAGTAAGCTTCACAGCCAATGTGCCTCTACCAATCAGACACATTCTCTTCGACCCTCAAACCTCCGGAGGCCTTCTGCTTTCGGTACCGGAAGCAGATATTGACTTGCTGTTGGGCAACTTAGCCGCAGCAGGAGTTGATGCATCAGTAGTCGGGGAAGCACGACAACTATGTAATGAAAAAGCCCTATGTCATTTTTCGTGACACAGGGCTTTTTATTATTCAACTACTTCCACTAATTGGCTGGCAATATATCCTACTGTCCCTAGCGGAGTCCGTACCCTCAGCCAGTACAGTGTTTCCATATCCGCGTCCGGGACATAGTGCCCCAGATACGTTATCAAATCATAACCCCATAACATCTCTATAACTGTAGAATCCGTACCGGGGCCATCGCGTACCCTTGCCCCGTCATATCCGGCTTCCAATGTTAGGCCAAGAATTACTTGAACACCTTCCGGAAACTGACTCGGATTTATCATCCCAGGAGGATAAATATCAGATGTCGCTGGATTATCGTCGTTATCATTAGCTTCATTATCATCAATTTCATTATCGCCCGATTCGTTACCTGTTTCATTCGAATCTGCGTAGTTATCCTCTGGCTCTGTGGTTTGATTCGGGCCAGGGCTGGGCATCGCCGCCCATGCGGGCATTGCATATTCCTGATTAAGCCCAAAAGCCCCTACCCACAGGGCAACAATAATTGCAGTAGTAATCATCAAGTAATTCCCAAGCCTACGCACCCGGCCACGACGCATTATGCTACTGTAACGCGTACTGGCAAGAATAGCCCGGTTACGCTTAACCCTATCACAAAGACGCATATAGGTATTGATAAACTTGGTATCACCAACAGAGTAATAGTTAATATAAAGCCACTCTTGCATGGTTTCTGTGACGAGATAATTCCAGGCCCGCTTAAAGATATTTACATATATAATCATGACAAAAGGCCCAATAATAAACTTAAACAATTGAGCCAGTACAAAAATAATAAGCCAAAGCATCAACAGCAAAATAACAGTTCGTATTACAAAATCCACATGGAGCCAATCGGCAAACCATGTTGTATATAAATCTCCCGCCCATTCAAAAGAAGAACGTAACCAGGTCATAAAATCGCTCCCAAAGAAAGTTGTTGTTCAGATAATACCGCAAATTTCGAGATTCAGGAAGAGGTATAGCCTGGATTTAATATTGCACAATGCATCTAAAATATGTATAAATAAAGCCCAAGGAGGAATATATGAACACATTATACCAACAACCAATCCGCATAACCTATTACGACCTGGATTATCGCGGCAAAATTAAGCTATCGGCCCTGCTGCGCATGGTTCATGTAGCCGCCGATGTTAATGCAAGCCAATTAGGGGCCGGCTACGATGTATTGGCCCCATTAGGTATGACCTTCGTATTACAGCGCTTTGGTGTAAGTATCATTCGTATGCCAGTCTACAACGAAGATGTATTTATCCGCACCTGGCCCTCCGATGTAGCCAAGGGCACATTCTTACGTCGAGGTGATATGTACGATTCAACAGGCAATAAAATAATGGAATGGTCAAGTCTCTGGCTGCTTTTCGACATTGCTGCCAGAAAAGTGCTACGTCCTACCGCTTTACCAACACCATTATCTTCTTTAGGCTCAGAAGGGGTAGAAGTGCAGCCAGAAAAATTAACTCACCCAGGAGACTGGGGCATCCCCCATTCCCAATTCAGCCACACAGTAACCTATAGAGACGCCGACACCAACATGCACATGAACAACAGCGTCTATGGTGACCTAATAGGCAACGCAATATTTACCACAACAGATTCCATCCCAGACTGGAAACAAGTCCAGATAAACTATCTAGCAGAACTACCATTAGGCGGCAATGTAGAAGTAGAAGCCAGGCGAGACAGCGACAGCTTTATAGTTATAGGCAATGCCAATGGCCGTACGGCCTTTATTGCAAAAATAAACTAAAGCGAATTAATTCGCTATAGGAGGTGATTTGGCTATGGTCGTAGCCAATGTAATTGCCAACCTTTCAGAACAAAAATAAAAATCTGAAGGGATGAAATCAATGGATTTCGTAAAATTAGAAGAAAATATTTTAAAGCTATGGGAAGATGGAGACTTTTTCAATAAGCTCCGCGCAAAAAACAAAGATAAAAAGCCCTTTCGCTTCCAAGACGGCCCAATAACCGCCAATAACCCCATGGGCATACACCACGCTTGGGGCCGAAGCGCTAAAGATATAATCCTACGCTACAAGGCCATGCAAGGCCATTCCTGCCACTACCGCAACGGTTTTGACACCCAAGGCCTATGGGTAGAAGTAGAAGTGGAAAAAGAGCTAGGCTTCAAAGACAAAAAAGACATAGAAGCCTATGGAATGGAAAAATTCACAGAAAAATGCATCCAGCGCATCCAAAAATTCTCGGACGTAATAACCAACCAATCCAAACGCCTAGGCCAATGGATGGACTGGGATAACTCTTACTATACCCACTCAGACGAAAACATCACCGCAATATGGCACTTCCTAAAACTATGCCACGAAAAAGGCTGGATAGCCCAGTCCCACCGCCCCATGCCCTGGTGCCCCCGCTGCGGAACATCCCTATCAGAGCATGAAATGACCGGCTCATACAAGGAACTGGAACACACCGCCGTTTTTGCAATAGCAAAACTACCAAAAGCCGAATATGACATCCTGGTATGGACTACAACCCCCTGGACACTAGCCGCCAATGTAGCCCTAGCAGTAAATCCAGAACTAGACTATGCCCTTGTAAGTTGCCAAGGCATAGAAAAACCAATAGTCCTAGCAAAAAACGCTATAAAGCATATCGAGGGCGATAAGCAGGTTATCCGCCTGCTTAAAGGCGAAGAACTTTTAGGCCAAGAATATGAAACGTTCTTCCCAAACCTACCCGCCCAACAAGGCTTTACTCATACGATAATCCCATGGGACGCAGTAGGAGCAGACGAAGGCAGCGGAATAGTCCACATAGCCCCAGGCTGCGGAGCCGAAGACTATGAGCTAGGCAAAACCTTCAACCTGCCAGCAATATGCCCAATAGACGAATCAGGAAATTTTCTGCCAAACTATGACTTCCTAACGGGCATATCCGCCAGCCAAGCCCCCGCCCCTGTATTCAATCAACTCCAAAATCAAGGAAAGCTATTTAAAACCCATAATTACTCACACAGTTACCCCGTATGCTGGCGCTGTAAAACCGAAGTTCTATTCCGCCTAGTACGAGAATGGTATATAAAGACCGATGAGCTACGCCCAAAGCTAATCCAAGCCGCAAACACCGTCCAGTGGGAACCACCCTTCATAGGCAAGCGCATGTTAGACTGGCTAAACAATATGGGAGACTGGAACATATCCAGAAAACGATTCTACGGCCTCCCATTACCCTTCTACCCTTGTGATAGCTGCGGTCATTTAACTGTAATAGGCTCCAAAGAAGAATTAGGCGCAAGTCTGCCCCACCTGCACCGCCCCTGGATAGATACAGTTAAAATCCCCTGCCAAAGCTGCGGCAACCAAACCTCCCGCATCCCAGAAGTAGGAGATGTATGGTTAGATGCCGGTATAGTACCCTTCTCTACCCTAGGTTACTTCTCCAACCGCAAAAAGTGGGAGCAAAGCTTCCCCGCCGAATGGGTAATAGAAATGCAGGAACAAGTACGCCTGTGGTTTTATTCCCAGCTATTTATGAGCGTAGTAATCACAGGGAAAGCCCCCTACAAAAAAGTACAAACCAATAACTGGGTACTGGCTGAAGACGGAACAAAATTCTCCAAAACAGGCCATATGATTCGTTTTGACGAAGCCGCAAGCCGAGCCGGAGCCGACGCCATCCGCTACCTATTCGCAAGCGCATCCACCACAAGCGATGTACGTTTTGGCTACTCTCTAACCGAAGCCGTGCAGCGCAAACTGCTGGGTTTTTGGAATATCTACACCTTCTTTACTACCTACGCCGACGTAGACAAGCCAACCATACAAAAAGAAAGCCACCCATCCAACCTAATGGACAAATGGCTACAAACCCGCATAGCCAGATTTGTGGAAACAGCTACCAAAGCCTATGAAAACTACAACACGGCAGACCTAATAAGGGAATTCGAACACCTGGTTGACGACGTATCCAACTGGTATATAAGAGCCAACCGCCGCCGCTTTTGGAAGGAAGGTTCTGACCAGGATAAACAAGAAGCCTACACCACACTATTCTACGCCATCAAAACCATAACCCAAGTAATGGCACCCATACTGCCCTTCTTGACAGAATATATCTGGCAAAACCTAATCCTAACCTACGCAAATATAGAAGAGTCCGTCCACCTTTCCGACTTTCCAGCCATAGAAGCCTACGACCACCAAGTACTGGAAAACGCCGAAAAATCCAGAGGAATAATCGCCCAAGGCCTAAAACTGCGTAATGAACACAGTATAAAAATAAAGCAACCCCTGCAAACCCTATACCTTCTATCGCCCCCCCACTACGAATCCATAATAAAAGAAGAACTCAACATCAAAGAAATTAAGCCCCTAAACGACTTTGGCTCCCTTACTACAAAGCAGGTAAACTTAAACTTTCAAGTGGCAGGCGCACATCTAAAAGGTGACATAAACAAGGTAAAAGCCTTACTGGAACCAGCAGATCACTCTACACTAGCCGAAACAATAAAAAATAACCAACCTGTTAATCTCCCCGGCTATGATTCCCAAATCCCAGCATCCTGCTTCACAATCTTGGCAAAAGATAAACCCAACATGGCAATATCCGAATCCGTAGCCATCAACACCGAAGTAACCCCAACCCTAAAACAAGAAGGCTTATTCAGAGAGCTACTGCGCCACTGCCAACTACTAAGAAAAGAAGCCGGCTTCGCCATCTCAGATAGGGTAAGCCTAAGCTTAACCACAGACTCCACCCAACTAAAATCCGTAATCCAAACCTATAAAGACAACATCGCAAAAGAAGCCCTAGCCACGATAACCCATACCCCCGGCCCCACAATGACCAAGGATATAAATCTAGGCGAAGAACAAATAACAATATCAATCCAATAAAAAAGGAGAAACCCAAATGGCAAAAAAACTAAGAGCAGGATTCGTAGGATGTGGCGGAATAGCCACCCAGAAACACATGCCCAGCATCGCCACCACCGACAAAGTAGACATGGTAGCCTTCTGCGATATAATCGAAGAAAGAGCTATAAAAGCCGCAAAAGACTTCGGCACCCCAGAAGCTCAAACCTATACAGACTACAAAAAGCTGCTAGAAGACAAAACCCTAGACATGGTGTACGTACTAACCCCCAACAAATCTCACTCATACATCACAATAGAAGCCCTAGAAAGCGGTAAACACGTTCTATGCGAAAAACCCATGGCCAAAACCTCCAAAGAAGCCCGTGCAATGGTTGAAGCGGCAAAACGCACCGGAAAACTTCTAACCATAGGCTACCAATCCCGCTACCAACCTCATAGCAAATATGTAAAACAAGCCATAGAACGAGGCGACCTAGGAGAAATCTACTTCGCCAAAGCCCACGCCCTACGCCGCCGCGCAGTACCCACCTGGGGCGTATTCCTAAACGAAGAAGAGCAAGGCGGCGGCCCACTGATAGACATTGGTACACACGCCCTAGATTTAACTCTATGGTTTATGAATAATTACAAAGTAAAATCCGTAATGGGTAATGTATACAAGAAACTAAACGAAAACGGCAACTGTGGTAATGCCTTCGGCCCATGGAACCCGGAAGAGTTCACGGTAGAGGATTCGGCCTTTGGCTTTATAACCATGGAAGACGGCTCAACTATAATATTAGAAAGCAGCTGGGCCCTTAACTTAGTAGAAGCCTACGAAGCCAAAGCAACCCTATGCGGAACCAAAGCCGGAGTAGATATGAAAGACGGAGTACGTATAAACGGCGACGACATCGGCCGCTTATACGAAAAAACACCAAATCTAAAAGCCGGAAGTGTAGCCTTCTACGAAGGAGAATCCGACGACCCCAACGTACAAGAGCAGCTAAACTTTATTAGTGCAATAGAAAAAGGCACCCCCCTAACAATCCTACCAGAGCAAGCCTGCGTAGTAACAGAAGTGCTGGAAGCTATATACGAATCAGCCAAAACCGGCAAACTGATAGAATTCTAATTTACAGTTCTATCAGGGTTATTTTTTCTGATAAAGCCAGAAAAGCAACACTTTCATTCAAGGAGGTTTACAATGAAGCTTGGTGTTTTAACCGTACCCCTATATGACCGCAGTTACGATGAAGCTTTTGCGTATCTAGCAAACCTAGGCGTACAAGCAGTAGAAATAGGTGCCGGAGGCTACCCAGGAAAAGGCCACCTAGACCCGGAAGCCGCCCTAAAAGACCCACAAATCCTATCAACCCTAAAAGCATCTCTAAAAAAACACAATCTATCAATCAGCGCCCTAAGTGTTCACGGCAACCCAGTAAGTCCTAATAAAGCCGCTGCCGAAACCTTCCACAATGACTATGTAAATACCTTAAAAGTGGCAAAGGAATTAGAGGTAGATACAGTAATAACATTCAGCGGCTGCCCCGGCGACCACCCAGGAGCAAAACACCCCAATTGGGTAACCTGCGCCTGGCCTCCAGAATACCTGGAAATCCTAGATTATCAGTGGAATGAAGTACTAATCCCCTATTGGAAAGATGCCACAGCCTTAGCCGCTGAGTATGGTGTAACGAAAATAGCCCTAGAACTTCATCCAGGTTTCTGTGTATACAACCCACGCACCCTACTACGCTTACGTGAAGCAGTAGGCCCAGCCATAGGCGCCAACTTCGACCCAAGTCACCTATTCTGGCAAGGGATAAAGCCAACGGAAGCCATCAAAGCACTAAAAGGTGCAATCTACCATTTCCACGCCAAAGACACAAAAATAGATCACTTTAACACCGCAGTTAACGGCGCCCTAGAAACCAGCCCCTATGACGACTTCCTAGGCCGAGGCTGGGTATTTAGAACAGTAGGCTACGGCCACGGCGAAGAAGAATGGAGAAATATAATCTCAACCCTGCGCGCCACAGGCTACGACGGCGCAATAAGCATAGAACACGAAGATGGCCTGATGTCCGTAGAGGAAGGGCTCGAAAAGGCAATAGCCTTCCTCAAGCCCATTCTGATGTATGACCCTCCTATCCAAATGTGGTGGGCATAATAAAAGCTCTATAGAATAAATATCTAACAATAATAGCCCACACCCAATCATGGTCATCCCATGGCAGGTTGTGGGCTATTTTATTGTTGTAAATGGGCTGGGTTGTGGCTATACTGCTGTTATCAGAGGATGTGCATAAAAAGGAGACTTATTATGGAAGGCAATGCAAAAAGAGCAGAGTCATTAGTTGATATTTTCAATATATTCAAACCCGAAGCATTAAAAAAAGAGCAGCTCAACTTTTATCAAGAAACCGCAACTGCAAGAGATAATTCACTTACAGAGTTTTACGAGAGAATATACTATGCAACAACAAAAGCTGAATCGTTCGAACGTTCTCTTGTTGTTGGGCATATGGGCTGTGGCAAATCCACAGAACTACAAATGTTGCGAAGGGAACTGTCAAAAGTAGATATACCCGAAGTATATATCAACGCAATCGAGGATTTGGATTTATTCAACTTTACCTATATAGAAATACTAATACTAATGGTCGAGAAACTAGCACTATACGCGAATGAAAACGACTTGACTATTAACAAAAAGATACAAGATTCATTCGAAAAAACATTACTAAACAGGATTACCAAGGCCTATGTTGAAACAGATACCCTAACAGATATTGAGACATCCGCCGAAGCAAAGGTACCGCTCATTTTTTTAAACTTCCTAGCAAAGATTACAACGCAGCAAAAGTTAACATCGGGGGTAAAGGAAGAGCTATTTAAAGAGTTTGAGGCAAAAGCCAGTGACATTATTTCCGCATTAAACGCCCTTATTGACGACTTAAGCAATAAAACAAATAGCAAGTTCGTGATTATAATTGATGGGCTGGAAAAATGCCGAGAAGAAGGCGTTGTCAAATTATTCACCCAGGATGTTGGTTTTTTATCTCGAATAAGATCACATATGATTTTATCTTGCCCTATAGCTGTCTATCGCTCTGTAGGAGCTAATGCATTAAGCGGCTACTTTAATGCACATATAACTATCCCCATGATTAAAACACATAACAAAGACCAAACAAGCTTCGAACCGGGAATAGAAACTATAAAATCCCTAATACGTAAAAGAGCAGATGATTCATTTTTTGAAGATGATGTGCTCAATACCATCATTACAAAGACTGGAGGCAACCTGAGAGATGCCACCATATTGCTAAGTCGGTGTGCCTTCGAAGCATTTTTACGGAAAAGAACTACCGTTGACATGGAGTCGACTATCTATACACTCAAAAATTTTGCATTTGATACATTTATTCGGATTCCATCATCCTCCTACCCAAAAGCAAGGGAAATATATGAAGGTAATCATGACCCTTCACAAGATGCAGCATTGGCAGATTTGCTTTACAGCGGCGCTGCATTTGAATATAACGGTGACCGTTGGATAGACCTAGCTCCTCTTGTAAGAGAATACATCGACAAGAATCCAGGGATACTAGGATGAGGCAGCAAATCGCATACGATCAAGAAGAGCTAAGACGCTTATGTATACGATTACAGCTCCAGAAAAAGGGGGCTTTCTTTTGCGTTACCATTGACAACATTCCACTACATCGCACAATTGCAAATGAAATACAAAAGCAATTACCCTCTAACGAAGTACAGATTATCGACTTCCAGCAAATGCACAACACCCGCTACTCTGCCTGGCTGATAGCAACATCAATCAAAAAGGGTACAAAGTATGCAATACTACCCCACTTCCACCTAGCCAATGACAATGCGTTAGATACAAAGTTCTTCCAAACCCTTAACCTAAGCCGGGATGCACTAGCTGATATGCCTGTTGTATTTGTATTTATTATGCCTATGTACTTCCGTACACAGCTTGCCCGCCATGCGCCTGATTTTAATTCGTTTTTTCAGTATTCTGCGATATTTGAAACTGAGCAACAAGCAAGCTTTATCCCTGAGCGTGACATTGAACAGCCCTATAGCGAATCTAACAAGCACTTATTAGATTATTATGTTGAGAGATTAGGAAAAATTACGGATACCCTAAGTAAAGAGTACTTCGAAACCCTTGCCAATATCCTAACATTAAATAACTCGGTACGTACTCTACGGAATGTGATGCAAAAGGGTTTTTACATTGATTTTTGCAACTTACTTCCGATATATGAAAATGACTCAGACATAAAACCTCGTGATGTTGCGAATATATTCGATAGCCAAGGTAATTATACAATGGCTTTAGAATGGTATTTAAAATCATTAGGTAATTATGAAAAAACCCTGAGTGCTGAACATCCAAACGTTGCTACTTCTTACAATGACATTGCACGTGTTTACAATACACAAGGAGATCATTCGAAAGCTCTTGAATGGTTTTCTAAGTCATTAGCTATTTATGAAAAAATCCTGGGTACTGAGCATACACATACTGCTACAGCTTACAACAACATTGCATACGTTTACGATGACCAAAGAGATTATCCCAACGCTCTTGAATGGTATTTTAAGTCACTAGATGTTAAAGAAAAAATATTAGGTTCTGAGCATCCGGATACTGCTTCCACTTACAACAACATTGCAACTATTTACCAACGCCAAGGAAATTATCCCAAAGCTCTTGAATGGTATTTAAAGTCATCAAGTATTTGGGAAACAGCCCTAGGTACTGAGCATCCGGATACTTCTACTGCTTACAACAACATTGCAGGTGTTTATAGGGACCAGGGCGATTATTCTAAAGCTCTTGAATGGTATTTAAAATCATTAGATATTGATGAAAAAATCCTTGGAACTGAGCACCCAGACACTGCTATTACTTACAGCAATATTGCAAATGTGTACTACATCAAAAAGGACTATACCAAGGCTTTAGATTTGTTATTGAAATGCTACAAAATCCGCTTAAATATATTTGGCAAGACTCACCATCACACCACTAAAACTAAGTTACAATTAGAAACTATCTACCAAACCTTCGCCCTACCCCAATCCTTCGAAGTATGGCTAGAAGAAAACCTAAAAACTTGATACAAATCAAATAATGAGGCAATACTATGCAAAATAATAACCCATCAAGCCAATAACTATTTTGGCAAGGCGGGTTATTTTTGTGGGGTTGTTATTCTCTTTTAAACTTTATATCCCATTAAACTTCATATCCAAATCCAGTGGGTACATAGGGCGCGGAGTTTTTATATATGGTAGACCTCGTAGCTCAAGAGCGGTGTCGCCTTCGGTTAGAACTAAGATACTTTGCTTGCTTATGTCTTGATACTCTGGGCTTAGGTAGCCGGCTTTTATGCCTATTATTTTAAAGTTTTGCGGTTCCAATCCCAATGCCCGTAGTGTATCTGGGCTATAAGTTGCACAACGCTTATTGGATATTGTAAATGTTACGCCCTTAGCCTGCACAACTGCATATGCCACTCGTTCTACTTCAGCAAGGTTTACCAGCTTCACATCCACTGTGAAGCGCTCATATTCTTTGCCGGAGTAGTAGCCACCCAAAGCCAAAGAAATCTCGCTACCTATTGGCTTAGATGCGCATAGCCTGTATGCCGATAGGTCTGCAACACAAGTATATACTGCATTTTCCATACCACTATTAATCATAAGCTGCAAAAACCTAGTAGTGTCTTGGGACGCGCCTGCGGTTGGGTTATCTGCCGAGTCGGATATAATCACGGGAAACGCTGTGGCAGACATTGCGGTTTGAATTGCCTCATCAGGAGACATTGCTGGAGTGCTGTAGGTAAACTCGGCACGCTTTGACCAGAAAATATCAGCCATGTCTTTTGTCAGGGCTGTAATTTTTTCATGGTCTTGCGGCCAACCTGTTATCAGCGCTCCGGCACCTCCAAAGGGACCATCCGCCCATGGAAAGCCCATTACATATGATGCACACAATACATAGTCCAGTTTGTCATATTCGCTAAGAACGTCAAACAAAGCCTTAGCTGGGTTCACACGGGTTTCGCTTTGCTCGCCGGATACTAAAATCGGTATTTTCACAAAGGCGTTTATAGGTTTCGTGCCTGTTGTCAGAGCTTTTAGCATTATTTCCGCGGCTCGCACACCTGTCTCCATAGCGTCGATATGGGGTGCAGTACGGTAAACAGAAAATCCATCTGACAGTAAAATCATTTTCTCTGTTACAGTAGCGTGCATGTCCAAAGCGCACACAACGGGGATTTCGTGCCCAACCACCCAGCGCACAGCCTCTAAAAGATCTCCTTCCGGGTCATATACCCCATCCACAGCCATAGAGCCATGAAGCGCCAGACAAACCCCATCCCATGGCCCATCATTTTTCAATCGATCTAAGATACGCGACTTTATATACTCGTAAGCATCGCGCCTCACGGTACCAGAAGGTATTGCCCTTGCAAAAAATAGCGGTACAACATCTGCCTTAGCATCTAATAATGTCTGGTAAATCCCATCTGCGGAACTCCCCATGCGGGGCTGTTGGCGAAACTCATCCCCATCTACCAAGAAAAATGTCTCAAGCCCGGTGTTAAGCTTGTTAAATGTATTACTTTCATGCCCCATTCCGGCAAGTGCAATCTTCATATATACCTCCCTCAAATTATATAAGCGTATCGATTTGAAATGGGCTGAAGCCCAATTTCAAACAAAATCGCGATAAATCAATCAAGCGGAAAGGGAGGAAAAGCAAAATCAAGCCCTGCACCCTCTGCCAGCAATTCCAGCAATCCTTCCCGTATCATATCGTTGCCTGTAAGATGCGTATCCCTCAAAAATACAATAGGAACGAACTGTTCATCATCCGGTACGTTGAAATAAGAAAAAAAAGCACGAATCATATCTCCATTATTACCGGAGCGCGTGTTTATCCTGATTATATTTACTGGGATATCGTCACCGTAGGCAAGCACAGCATCCGGCAAAGAATCAAGAAAAGGTTCCAATTCTATACACCCTGGGCAAACAATACGATAAAAATAGATTATCGTATTATGTCCGGCTTCTATGTTATGGCGCACATCCATAGGCGTAGGCTCATACAGGGAGTTAAACACATACTCATTAACAAATATATCTTCCCCAGCCACCAAAAAAGCCTCGCGGATATTACGCCTGATATTCTCCTCACCCTGAAACAAACGGCTTGCAACCATCATCAGCGGAAACTCTATACTATCTGTAGAATGTCCAAAACTAGCCATTGTTTCATTGAAAATACTGCGCCCTCCGGTTCGAGCCACATTAACGGGAATTAACCGATAAGGATACCGATATGCCACATCGCCAACCTCTTCGTGGAATAATTCAAAAAATTCAGATTCATCCACACAAGACAGACACAGCTCATCATAGAAAAAGAACATCTCTATCTGCTCTGGTAGCTCCCGTGCGGGGATAACTTCTTCTTCATTACTTGAACCACATCCGGCAAGCAGTATCATTACAATCACTAAAGTCACTATGGTTTTAGAAGTGGCGCCTAGTACTGTCTGTACCAAGCGCCACTTCTTATTTTTATGAGTAATCATTTTTTTGTCATCCGGATTACCGTGTTTATTTCATCCGGCAACGCATAGCTTCCAAAGGCATCTTTACCCATTGGGATATACATATAATCGGGATAGTTACCTGTGGTCCAAGATGGCTTTATCTGAATCTCAGCACCACTGCCCTCAAACTGTATAAGTTTAAAATCTTCTTTTTTAATGCCTTTAATAGGAACAGGGCCGACAGTGTCCTCGTATACATGTAGGAAAATATCCGTCTCGTTTTCTGTTACCACACCCCATGGCTGGCGCGGTATGCTGCTTATACCGCATCCATAAATACTTTGGCCGTTTTTCTGCATCCAGTCCCCTACTTGGGTAAGGATTTCTACACTTTCTTTTGGTATGCGGCCTTTGGCATCCGGGCCTACATTAAGCAGCATATTGCCGCCCTTACTTACACATTCAACAAGCTTACGCACAACGGTTTTTGCGCTTTTCCAGTCGTGGTCGTGGGCTGCATAACCCCAATTGTTATTAAGGGTGATACAGGCCTCCCATGCCACAGGTTCACCTTTTAGGCTCAAAATACCTTCTGGCGGGATAATCTGCTCGGGAGAGACAAAATCCCCAGAATATTCTGTAGGGTTATCTGTAAGAAGCGACCCAAAGCCTTCGCCGGAAACTTCTAGCCTATTATCAATAAGCACATCAGGCTGAAGCGAGCGTACCATGCGTACAAGCTCTGTGGCGCGCCATTTTTCCCCTGTCATCTGGTCGTAGGAATAGTCAAACCACAGCACATCTATCTTGCCATAGTTGGTGCAAATCTCGCGCACTTGGCCATGCATATAATCCAGATATCGGTCAAAGTTCTCTTGGTTTGCGTGGTCTTTATAGGCTTCATTGTCCCGCATAGGATGTATTCTGTCGCCATAATGTGGATAGTCAGGATGGTGCCAGTCGATAATTGAATAATACAGCCCAACCTTTATTCCTTCGGCACGGAAAGCATCCACATACTCGCGAATCAGGTCACGCCCTGCTTTTGTGTTGGTTGCCTTGTAATCTGTTAGCTGACTGTCAAACAGGCAAAACCCATCATGATGCTTTGCGGTAAGTACGGCGTATTTCATTCCGGCATGTTTGGCTAGGCGTGCCCATTCTTTGGGGTCATAGCCTGTTGGGTCAAAGGCGTCATAATATTTTTGATAGTCTTCTATACTCATTTTTTCTACACTGCGCACCCACTCACCTCTAGCGGGGATGGCGTATACGCCCCAGTGGATAAACATGCCAAATCTATCGTTTTGATACCATTCTAAGCGCTTTTTATAGGCGTTCCAGTCCATAATATACCTCCGGTTATATATTCAAACGAATTCGCTATAATAAAAACCGCGGAACAAAAGCTCCGCGGTTTTTGTAATTTTACAGTAAGCTTTACCTGTACAATAAATCAAACGCGGCTTGGTACTCTGCAATCAAACCACTAAGTCCAGCGTTTTCAAGTAACTCTAAGAACTCATCATACTGGGTATCCAAATCAAATACACCACCAATAAAACCTGGAATCCACTGCCTAATGATTGTACTTACATCGGTAAGAGGTACACTCATATCGTTGGTCTGTTCTTCGGTAAACTTAACTGGTGGGAATACCATTTCCGCGTTACCAAATGGGAACATATCAAGAGTGGTTTCGAAGAGTAACACTTCCAGTCCTTCCGGTGAGAACTTATCAACGCTTGGATCAACTGCTTCGCCAGCACGGAAAGCCGCGTCACGGTTAGAGATGGTCATCTGTACCCAGTGGTCGTTTTGTGGCTCTACTTCTTGCCAGGGCACTAGAAGCGCATAGATAGCAGGGTTGCCATCCAGGCCTATTTCGCCGTCTTCGGCAAAGCGCCAGTTGCTTCCGTATGGGCCAAAGTATCCGTTCATTGTAGCTTCAAATGAATACAGCGCATCTGCCCATTTTACAAGGGCTTCGGCATAGTTGGTATCGGCAGAGATAATAAAACCATTGAAACCGATATCATTGGTGTTCCTAGGAATTTGACGAAGACCTGATGGGCCTTGTAGAGGCATAACGGGGATATACAAAGGATAACGCTCGCCTTCGATATCACTAAATATCATGCCGTGACCGCCTGTTACCAATCCAACTCTTGGGTTTGCACCAGATTCTACAAGGGCAATAAGTTGGTCGCCGTCGCCGGTTAGAGAACCTTCGTGAAGAAGTCCTTCATTAAATAACATGTTAAGGAAACGCAGACCTTCGATTGTTCCAGGCTCTGCCCAAGGAGTCTTAACAACACCATTATCAACAAATAAACCAAGATTGTTTTGAGGTATCGCGTTACCTGCCGTGTGAGCATCATAGAAAGTAAATGCATTCATGATAAAGTAATCCAGTGTGCTTCCCCAACCGCCAGTAAATGTACCAGCAAATGGGATAGAATCAGGAATCTGGTCACGGAAGGCTTTAAGAACTTCTACTAGCTCATCGGTAGTGGTTGGAACGTCCATATCTACATATTCCAAGAACTCGCGATTAATCCACATTTTGTAGAACATCGTACAGTGGAAACACTGATTAATGTTGGGCATTACATACATTTCGCCATCTAGCATGGTCATGATACCTGGATAGTTGGGGAAACGTTCGTAGATTTCCATCAAGTTAGGGGCATGTAGTGGCACAAGATCAGTAATTGAAAGTAAGCGGCCTTCGCCTACACCAAACCTGTTGACATGAGCTTGGTTAAAACCTACAGACTTAAAAGCGTCCGGATAATTGGCAGATGCCAGCTCAAGATTAAGTGTATCTGCACGTCCTTCAAGAGGAATAATTCTCCAGTTTACTACGATGTTGGTTTTTTCCTCCATCCACTGGGTCATGGCATTGGTCTGCCAGTTAATGATACTGGGGTGACCAGTTACCATGATTTCCACAGTGATATCGCCGCGGTTAGCAACTATGGGGAACTGGCCTGGGTCTGATATAGGCACTCCGCCTGAAGTTAGGCCCATGCTTCCCCAGCCTTCTGGTAATCCAGATTCGTCAGCTGGGTCTTCCGTCTGGGTTTGCTGATCATTGGCGGCCGGAGTTGGGGTTGGGTCATTGGCCACATTTCCACCATCACCATTGCCACTACCGCATGCAGTCAAAAACATTGCGATTACCAGCATCACGGCTGTAAGTGTCGCGATCATACGCTTCATAATATGCTCCTCCTTTTTAAACCTGGTGTACCAGGCTCAAATATATGTCCATGGGATGATATCATCCCTTAACAGAACCTAACATAATGCCCTTTACAAAGTGCCTTTGCACAAATGGATAGGCCAGAAGCAGCGGCGCACTTGATACCACAATTACCGCGTACTTGATTAGGTGTTGCATGGCCTGGCGATTAACCGCGCCTCGGATATCGGACATCATTTCCGGGTCAATATTGCTTAGTATTAGAATATTGCGAAGCACAACCTGTAATGGGAAAAATCTTTCGCTACGGATAAAGATAAGCCCGTCAAAGTAACGGTTCCATATAGCAACGGCACAAAATAGCGCAATAACTGCCATGATTGGCTTAGATAGCGGGATTATGATAAGCCGCATTATTTTGAAAGTCTTACATCCATCAAGCTCTGCCGATTCTATAAGTTCTTCAGGGATAGACGACTGTATATATGTCCTTATCAAAATTACATACCATACGCTCATCATACCGGGCAAAATAAGCGCCAATGGATTATCCATAAGTCCCAATGTGTCGCCTACCAATAAGAAATGCGGCACCAAACCACCGGAAAAGAACATCGTAAAAATAAATACCAAATTCAAGAAACGCCTGCCAAACAAATCCTTCCTCGATAGAGGAAACGCCGCCAGCATACCCATAATCAAGTTGAGCACAACTCCAACAGAGGTATAAATCAACGAGTTGCGGAAGCCCATCATGATTTGACGGTTACGAAGTACCGCCCGGTATCCCTCAAGGGTAGGCTCTACCGGCCATAAAAGCACACGCCCGGTCATTACCGCCCTAGCATCCGAAAATGAAGAACTAACAACAAAGACAAGAGGATATAGCACAACAAGCATCAAAAAGATAAGGATAGTCATAACCACTATATCAAAGACCTTGTCATCCCAGGTTTGGCGCACTCGCCATTTTTTCCTTCGATTTTTTGGTTTTGTTTCAGTTATCGCTGCCATATTAGCCTCCTTTACCATAATGATGTCTCACTTACTCTGCGCGCCGTAAAATTGGCAATGACAATCAAGCTAAAGGAAATAACATTGTTGAACAAACCTGCCGCCGCGGCAAAGCTATAGTTGCCGCCGGATATACCAACACGCCAGATATAAGTAGAAAGCACCTCGCTGACACTAAGGTTAAAGGGATTTTGCATCAGGAATATCCGTTCAAAGCCAACATTGACCAAGGATGAGATATTAAGAATCAACAAAACAATAATTGTGGGCATGATTCCGGGAATATCCACATGCCAGATACGCCGCCATTTATTGCAGCCGTCTACTTTAGCGGCATCAATCAAGTCTGGACTAATACCAGAAAGAGCCGCAAGATATATGATAGCGTTAAAGCCCATAGACTGCCAAATCCCAGTCCATACAAAAATATGGCGGAAATACTGAGTTCGAGCCATAAAATCTACTCGGTTGCCACCCAAAAGGGCAATAAGATTATTGACAACACCGGTTTCACGGGCAGTAAATTGTAAAATCATGGACACAAGAACAACAGTTGTGATGAAGTAAGGCATGTAGGTAATCATCTGCACTGTCTTCTTAAACTTCAATTGACGGCACTCATTGAGGCAGATAGCTAAAATAATAGGTAATGGAAAGCCAGCAACAAGGCTATACGCGGCTATGGCTACAGTATTCCTAAAATTCTGCCAAAATAAAGATGAGCTAAAAAACTGCTGGAAATAATGGAGCCCACGCCAAGGCATTTGAAAAACAGATGTCTGAGACTGGAAATCCCTGAAAGCAATTTGTAAGCCCCACATTGGCATGTAATGAAAAATAAACAAGTAGACAAGGGGTAAAATCAGCAGCATATAGTATGGAATACTGCGCTTTATCTGCCTTTTAAGAGAAGAGTTTCGTGTTGGCTTAGACGTTTTAGATGCCATTCATAATCGCCTCCTACCATCAAAATGACAAGGCATATTTTTAGACGTGAAAATAACTCTCGAACAAGCCTTGTTGGTTTTTACTGATATCACGATATCATAGCCTGTTAATTTGTGCAATAGTTTTTTTTTAGTGAAATCTAGCTTGACAATTATTTTAATCACTGACATAATTCCATCCGATGTTTCAGGAAAATAAAACGCCCTTCAATTTTCCGCCTCCTTTGGAGGGCGAGACAGAAAACCAAAGGGCATAAAAGGAGATAAAACCTATGAAGCGCATTACTATGGAAATCTGTTGCGGAAGCTACGAAGACGTTGTTATTGCCGAAGCGGCCGGGGCTGACAGGGTAGAACTCAACAGTTCTTTGTTCCAAGGCGGGCTTACACCAACCCTAGGCTGCCTTATCGAAGTAAAGAAAAATACCACGGTCCCAATAATAGCTATGGTAAGGCCACGGGAAGCGGGTTTTTTCTATTCTAAGTATGAATACGAAGTCATGAAGCGTGACGCAAAGCTTTTTATAGAACATGGCGCGGATGGTCTGGTATTTGGGTTTCTTAACCCAGACGGCACCTTCGACAAAGCACGCATGAAAGAATTTACAGACATATGCCATGCAGCAGGCAAAGAAGCAGTATGCCATAGAGCCTTTGACGTAACTCCAGACCCATTTGCGGCGCTGGATACACTAATTGAGCTTAAGGTGAACCGCGTGCTGACAAGTGGCCAACAACCCAGCGTTATCACAGGTACAAAGCTTGTAGCGGAATTAGTAAAGTACGCAACAGGCCGTATTGAAATTTTGCCGGGTGCAGGGCTAGACAGCTCCAACATAGCAGATTTTGTAGAAAAAACCGGCGTAGACCAAGTACATTTTGCCGCGACAACATTACGAGCAGAGACATCAACCGCAATAAACCCAAGTATTTATTTTGGCGGCGCATTATATCCAAGGGAAGATGTTATAACCATAGCCAGTGGTGATGCCATCAAACTAACAGCATCCGCAATTGGCAGATGAACACAAAAAAACTCGGCGGAAGCCATATCAAAGTCGAGAACCGAAAACTAGTATTTAACCATATATTCAACCAGCCAGGCATATCACGCCCCCAGATAACAAGCCAAACAAAACTAAGCGCAGCTTCAGTAGGACGTATCACAGACGAACTTCTGAACCAGGGGCTTATCAAGGAATACGATTGTGAAGCGGGCAATGTAGGCCGCCGCCCAACTTTATTGTACGTCTGCGGAGAGAAAATACCAGCCCTGTCAATAGAACTAGACCGGGATAAACAAGTATGCGCCGTAGTAGATTTATCGGGCAAAGTACATTATCGCATTAAGCGGAATTTCCAGGTTCACCCCCACTCCCCAGACGAGTTATGCCAACTGGTACAAGAGATGATTAAGGAAATTATGAACCATCCAGACCTAGCCGACAAACAGTTTGCCGGCATTGGCGTGGCTCTGCCGGGACTGATAGACCTAGATACCGGCATGGTACGAATGAGCTCCCAACTTAGGTGGCATAATGTCCCCCTAGGAGCAATGCTTCGTAACATGTTTCCTGATATGACCATAACCATAGACAATGAAATGAACGCTCGCGCTTTTGCAGAAAGCCTGTACGGTGAGATTAGGCACGAACAAAACGCAGTAATATTAGGCATAGGCTCTGGTGTAGGGGCTGGAATAGTTGCCAACAAACAAGTATATCGCGGAAGCGGCAACAAGGCAGGCGAAGTTGGTCATGTCATCATGGACCCCAACGGAAAGATGTGCGAATGTGGGCGTTATGGCTGCCTACAAACCTTTGTTGCAGACTGGGCACTTGTTGAAGATGCGCGCCTCTTTAAACAGGACGCCGACATCTATGATATATTACAGGCCGCCAACAATGGTGAGCAATGGGCCATATCTATAATCAACCGATTTGTACGATATACAAAAATCGCAATATCGTATTTTACAAGCTTATTGGATCCTGGAGCGGTAGTACTAAGCGGGAGCTTATTAGAGAATCACCCCACTTTGAGTGAATGGATTACTCGAGAGTATGAAAACCAACCCCAAGCCCCATTCCGCCTCACTATATCCGGCCTGGGTCACGATGGCGCAATAGTTGGAGCCGCTGCACAGTTGCTTCATGAAACCTATAACGAGTATTTATAAAAGCCTTTATAAGAAAAAACAACCCAATAAGCCTACTATAGCGAATTAATTCAGAATCGGACGAGACCGTTCTTCATTTGATTCGCCATACCTGGCTAGACGGGTTGTTTTTATTTATTGCATTATCCGATAGTACTAATTTTACCCCCGGCAATCCGATAAACCACATCCCCGACACTACTAACATTATCTGAATGGGTAACAATAATCACGCATTTCCCATCCTCCTGGGCAAGATGAGTAAAAATTTCTAGTATTTCAGCCTCGGTTTTTTCATCCAAGTTTCCGGTAGGTTCATCAGCAATTATTACATCAGGATTATGGGCAAGCGCTCTTGCAATGCCTACCCGCTGCTGCTCTCCACCAGAGAGCTTTAGGATTTTTCTGTCAGTAGTTTCTCTATCAATCCCTACATTCTTAAGTAGCGCATAGGCCTGCTCCTTGCTGGCCATATCGCCGGAAATTTTCATAGAAAGAGTTATATTGTAAACGGCGGTGGAGTTAAGCAATAGATTATAATTTTGAAATATTACACCTACATTTTTAGAGCGATATTCGTCTCGGTCAATCTCTTGTAGATTCTTTCCATTGTAAAGTATAGTGCCCTCTTTACATGAATCTAATCCTGATAAAAGGGACAATAATGTTGATTTTCCTGCACCACTTTCTCCAACAATTGCATATACCTTTCCAGCCTCAAAGGAGGCACTTATCTTTTTCAAAACATAATCCTTACTGCCTTCATAGCGGTAGGATACATCCATGAGCTCTAGACATTTCATTATGTTCGCTCCATTAATATTTTTATTGGTTCGTACTTGGTTATTCTTGTGATTGAGATAATCCCAGCAACAGACGCAAGGACTATGGATATTGCAAAGATTTGCAATGACGTCGTAAATGTAATAGAAACATCCACGGTTACAGCTTCTGTTTGCGGGGCATTATTAATCCTATCTGCCAAGGTTGTTGGGCCGGCAGCTTGGCTTTGCCCGGCTAAAATCGAATCAGTCACAGGCTGGGTAAGTGCCGCACCTATTCCCATTCCAATAATAAAACAGATACATGTAATTACAATTATCTCAGCCCAAAGCCCCAAGGCAACTGACTTCTTTTTCATACCCATGGCTCTAAGCACACCTATTTCATACTTTCGCTCACGGATAGAAACTGCGGTAACTAGCACCATAATCACGGCACCCATCACCAATATTATTATAAGAAATGCAACAGAAAGACTTTGCAAATTTTCTATAGGCGCTACCAGACTGGCAAAAGCAGCATCGTCCGTTCTTACGGTATATGCGTCTGGCAAGCCACGACCACGTAAATCCGATTCAAAAGCCCCCAGCATATCGGGATGTATTAAGTAGTAAACCGCCTCGATTCCTCTGCCGCTATCGCTTATATCTGCCCCTGTTATATAAAGGGATTCTGCAAAGTATTGATGCATCTCTAAGGTTATAGCTGACTCTTGTTGGCTACTGCCTGTCATTTGGGTTCGCCCGATGGGCTGGATCCTTATCGCGCTCATTGTCGCGGCTCTAGTATCTTCGATTACAACTCTTGTAGTATTGAAGATTCCCATAGCAACCACCGTGGCGGTGATAATCGCCAGTGTTATTACACCCAGCAGGATATTTCGCCCTTTATTTTTTCCAAGATTCAGCAAAGCATGTTCGATTACATACATATTTTAATTCATGCCTCCTTCGTCGACAGATATTTTACACTAACTTCCGTCCCTTTTTCGCTATTATTTCGCGCCCAGCCTGAACTTCAGAGGGGTCCAGCTGACGGAAACTGCCTTTTTCTAAGCCCCATATTTCATCGGCGATAGTTGTAACTTTTTTTGAATGGGTTACGATAATTACACATTTGCCTTCTTCTTGGGCCAACGATCTAAATATTTTCAAGACCTTGACTTCGGTGTCTTTGTCCAGGCTTCCCGTAGGCTCGTCTGCGATTATCAACTCCGGATTATGAGCAAGTGCCCGGGCTATACCTATGCGCTGCTGCTCCCCACCTGACAGTTTTACGATTTTACGATTTGCCTTTTCCTGGGATATGCCTACCTTTTCCAGTAGCTCCAAGGCTCGCGCTTTTTTATCTATCCCCGTAACGCCGCTTATATTCATGGATAAAACTATATTGTCGATGGCGGTTGCGTTTGGCAGTAGATTTAGGCTTTGAAATATAATTCCAGCCTTTTTCCTGCGATAGTGGTTACGGTTGATACTGGCGAGGCTTTCGCCGCCAATTTCTACTTTCCCTGAAGTGGCAGTATCCAGCCCCGACAGTAGCGAAAGAAGCGTAGACTTACCAGAACCGGATTTGCCCACAATGGTATATACCTTCCCCGGTTCGAATGTAAGGTTTACATCTTTGAAAATGACTCGCGTGGTTCCTTCATATTTATAAGAAACATCTTTCAATGCTAATACACTCATACTTTCCTCCTAGAGATTGTTACTTTTCCGGTTTTGACCAAAGTATCGGGACAATTAGGTTCTTTCTCGCAAAATTATAAGTGGCTCGTACTGGGTTATTATTACTACCCCTATAATGCTGGTCAGTGCCGCGAGGCCTAGAGTTATGATGATAATCTGCAAAATAATATCCACCCCAAGATTCAGCTGAATCTCACTCACAGGCACATACCCCGCAGTTCCATCTCCGATTTGCATCTGGCCTCCCGCAAAAAGCGCCCGGTTCGCGCCTGGGTTTTCCACTGCTTCCGCCTCAGCTACCCTGCCACTAAGCATCCCGTTGGCTATTGGCTGGGCCACTGCACTACCAACCCCAAGGCCGATTACAAGACAGACAGCGGCAATCATAACCGCTTCCGATATTATCCCTATAGCTACCCTGCCTCTTTCAAGCCCCATAGCCCGTAGCACACCCACTTCATACTTCCGCTCTCGCACCGCCATATATGACATGAGCCCCAGAGTAATAGCTCCAAGCACCAGCACAACAACCATAAAAGTAAAAGCAGCGCTACTTATCCCGGCAAGCGGCCCGGTAACCCGCTCAAAGGCCGCACGATTTATATCCACATTGTAGGTAAAGGGCAACCCCATAGCACGCACCTCAACTTCAAAAGCCTCAAGATAGTCGGGATTACTAAGAAAATAATGAAAATCAATATCTAGCCCCGCGTTAGTCTCCCAACTGGAAGCAAGCAAGGTATCAAAACTGGCGATAATCTCATTGCGGCGATTTAACGCGGGAAATAAGCCAAACATAGTAATCCATGGATTTAAATATTCATCAGTAGCGTCAGAATAAATACCCACAACTGTCAGGCTGAACATTCTATCCGTAGCATAAGCCCCGATAATTTCGATGGTATCCCCAACAGAAATATCATTATGGGCTGCCAGTGCCTCACTGATTACAGCCTCATTAATGCCATCAAACATCCTGCCATCCACGATTTCACGCAAAGTCCCGAAATCCGGCAGCAGCTCTGGGTCTGAGATAGTCACAAGGCGCAAAGTCTCCTCATTCATAACCGAACCATCATCAAGGACACGAGTCCCCTCCCCCAAATTGGGGTCATCAATAGCAAAAAGACTATCACTCCAAGCCAACACATCAGCACTAAAGGTCGTATGCCGCAAAAATTCCGATTCCGAAAATGCCACAAAATCAGTAAGTGGAATATGCTGGGCATCCCTTCTGCCATCAAGCCCCATCTGACGCATCTCAATAAAATCCTGCCGTACAGATACCCGCGAGCCTAAATCTAACCGAATATCATCAACAACACGCGCCGCAGCATTATTGATAGTAAGAGTCACTACAGTAGATATAATAATCGCCAAAGTAATTACAGCGATTAACATATTGCGGCCTTTATTGCGGCCGAGATTCTTAATTGCATTGGTAAATAAGTACATTTTCAAGCCTCCATTAAATCCATCCAAAACAGCACGCCACTGTCGGTATTTTCTAAGCCAAACTTCATATCCATTAAATCCAAAGACTTCTTTACTATAGTAAGCCCAAGCCCAGTCTGCCCGCTTTTCCGGCTTCGAGCCTTGTCCATCCTATAAAATGGGTCGAACAACCGAGACAGACTTTCATCATCTACGTGCCCTGTATTTAAAACACAAAGCCTAAAATCATTCATATATATATGAATACACCCACCTTCTGGCGCATTTTGTATAGCGTTAAGCATTACATTTGAAAGAACCTTTCTAAGCAACCGCGTATCAACTCGGCTATCTACATCCATGTCATTTTCCATAACAAGCTCTTGTTTTGCCGCATCTGCCATAGGTCTATAAATCTCAACTTGCTCCAAAACAATCGCCTTGATGTTCACTGACTCGAATTGAGGCTCATAATGTCCATCCAGATTAACAATATCCAGGATTTCATATATCGTCTTGCTTTGCTCATCCATTAGATTAATGCATTGGCCTAGATATTTAGGATGATTTTTATAGTCACCAATCTCCGCCAGCATCCCTTCCATCATGACACGCGCGGCAGCAACCGGTGTTTTTAGCTCATGAGACGCGGCAGAAAAAAAATATCGCTGAGCCTCTTCCATTTCGGTACGCCTTTTAATCTCCTCTTCCAATCCAACAATGGAGCGCTTAATAGGAATGGTCATCTGCCTGGCAAAAACCGCGGCCCCAACCAAAGCAACCATCATAATAATTCCAAGGGCAAATACCGCAGTAACCCAAAAGCCTCCATCCCCTAAAGTCGGCACAGGATTCTCCGCAACCAAGGTATATCCCCCGAAAGTGAAAATCATCCTTGTGCCAATATCCTCAGGAGCCAGCACAATATTATGTGAAAGGAAAATCGGAGCTTGCCCGTCATCCATCAACCGAAACACAAAACTCTGATTCCCCTCAGAAAACCTCTGGGCAATCTCAATCATAAGCTGTCTGTCTGTCACAGCATCATGCAGCTCTTCATACAGCGCCTGATAATTAACCCTAAGCTGCTGCATCTGTTGAGATTGATAAAACGCGCTAAACTGCTGATAAAAAAGCCCAACAGTAATGGCAATAACTGCCCCAAGAAACAAAGTAGTATAAACAAATACCTTAGGAAAAATACCAAACTTTCTCAACCTTCACCCTCCAACCTATATCCCACACCACGTACAGTTTTAATAATATCTACCGGAAGCTTTGCCCTAAGATTCTTTATATGAGCCTGCATCGTGTTCCCTAACCTATCAAAATCGTATCCATACACCTGGGACATAATGACCTCATATGTGAGAGTGCGGTTTTTATTATGCATAAACAAAGATAGTATTTCGAATTCCTTCAAGGTTAGGGTAATCTCCCTCTCTTGATACGTCACCTTAAAATCATCAGGGTAAAGAGTAATATCACCAGCCCGGATTTCCTTTGCCAAAGCACCACTTCGGCGTAAAAGCGCCGCCACCCGTTTCAACAACAGCTGGATCTTAAAAGGCTTAGTAACATAGTCATCAGCCAAGGCATCAAAAGACCTGATCTGATTACCATCATCCCCCAAGGCCGACAACATCAAAACCGGGGTATTGTTAAGGCTCCTAAGCTCTTTCAAAATTTTATGTCCGTCAGCACCGGGCAGCATAATATCCAGAATAACCAAATGATAAGATTTCTCATATATCCGCTCCAAAGCTATATCTCCATCATCGCAGGCATCGACAATATACCCCTCGCCCTCAAGGAAAGCCGTGACGGAATTTAATATATGTTCGTCATCTTCCACCAGTAGGATTTTTATTTCCATTGCTTTATTTACATCCTTTCATTTTGTTGATAAGAAGAATATATACTATAAATCTGAAGACTTAATGAAGTCATGGAAAAATATAAGCAGCCATCAAGCAAAACAGCCCACCCTAGCCAAAATAATCGGCATAGAGTGAGCTGCTAAACCCAAATAAACGTTGGCATAGTAGGTCAATGTATTCATTTAAATTACTTCTGTTCATATACCCACACTACATCACGCATAACATTTTGCTTAAGGATATCATCATTGCTGTCAAGGATGGCATGATAGGATATAAAATCAATATCTCTATCGCCAAGATGTTTAATCAAATCTGATTCCAATATATCAAGAAACTGAAATGTATCAGAAATTCCATTATTATCATTGTCTATATAATGATAATCATAAAGGATATCAATATCATCACTTTGTTCTGCTCTTGCAAATGAGCCAAAAATACCTATACGAGATACCCCTTTATATTCAGAAGCTTTTGAAATGCAATCAACTAGACTTTGACTAATCATTGGTAATCACCTCCATGCATGAGGTTAATTCATTAACTACTATATTCATTTAATGTAATGATAAAAATAGCAAAACCCGTATACGACGAAAGAACTTCTCTTTGGCAGCATACGGGTTTTCAATGTCTAATTATTCATCTCTATTATCGTTACTAGCTAAATCTGTTATCCGCTCTTCTCGGTTGTAGCGGGTCAGCGCCATATCGTACTTCTTGACAGCAGATATCTGCTTACTGCGCAGTGAAATCACTCCAAATACTGCAATACCAAATAATATCACCACCCCAAAAATCATTAGGCTAACATGAAGTGGGCTGGTTTGTGGGTTGGGGCGGGTTGCTGTGGAGCTTGGAGTTGAAGAAGGCGTTGGTGACGGACTTGGTATAGGGCTTGGACTCGGTGACGGTGATGGACTTGGGCTCGGTGACGGACTTGGCACGGGTATCGGACTTGGACTCGGCGATGGCATTGGGCTTGGAGAAGGAGAAGGAGAAGGAGAAGGAGAAGGAGAAGGAGAAGGAGAAGGAGAAAGTATATGCCCCCATGCAGCAGTAATCGTCATATCTCGCTCCATAATAAAAGGAAAGGATAAAACAATATCACCATGCATCCAGCCAGCAAAAACATACCCATCCCGGATAGGTGTCGGCAGTGTATTTACTGTCTCCCCATAACTAAAATGCGGCCAAACCACACCGTCAGGCATCCGTCCATGGTTAAGTTCAAGGGTAAGCATAGGGTCTCTACGAAGAAATATTGCCCTTATCGCAATATCTTCCGTAACCACGAAAGGAAACTCAACAGTGGTTATCATCGGCCATGTCTCCTCAAAAGACCAACCATTGGCAAACACATAAAGGCTATCAGGGGGCGCTATAGATGCAGGCAAGCTATCAATTACAAAACCTTGTGGCCCTTCAATATAATTAGTAATCCCTATAGGAAGAGAACCAACCCCAGGATTGAGAGTTACCCTTACAGTCGGTAATGGATAATGCACTTCCTCCCATTGGGCAACAAAAATCCGACTAGACTCTACAGTATGGACTGACCTAGCCGCCACCTGGGTAGCAGTAAGCAAGTCCCCGACTCCATCTTCCCGCCAGCCTAAAAAAGTGAATCCTACACGGCTTGGGGCGGGGATATCCTCAGCAAAAATCACTTGGCTTCCAGTAAACGATGGCCTGATTATTCTAATAGGTTCGAGATTACCATTTACATTACCACCATCTAAATACAGATTTACCCTATGCGCAGGTGTATAAAACGCCCACGAAGCTCTAAAAGTCATTGGTCTTGTAATCTGCATATTTGCCACCACGTCAGGCTGAAAGACCGGCCCACTGCCCTGCTCTTGCCATCCTACAAACGTAGTCATACCAGTTGGGGTTGGGTCTGGCGGCATGTTTTCACCAATTGCGCTACCATGCGGGACTTTGATTGTAAAATTTTCCTGACTTCCGTTTATATACCCACCTGATATTTGGAATGTCACTGTATGTGTGACGTTATCGTTAGCCCTCCATTGCGCTTGTGCATTAAGTAATGCGCCAGGATTATCAAGATAAATCGACCGCGCCGCAACATCAGCCGAAGTAAGCAAATCCCCTACTCCATCCACTCGCCATCCTTCAAATATATATCCATCACGGATAGGGATTCGAATAGCCTCATATTGCACAGGAGCTGGCATATTCGCATAAAGGAGTTCTGGGACTTCGCCAATATAACCACCATTGAAATCAAAACGTACCCAATATATCGGTGACCAAAACTCCCATGAGCCAAAAAAAGTGGTCGGCCCCATAATGGGAATACTAGCTACAACTTGCGAATCTTCACCCCACCACTCATCTATATCCATATCCCACCCGTCAGTAGTAACCAACCACCCTATAAAACGTGAGGTCAAGTTATTAGGAAATGGTTGCTCTGGGTCTGACGGCAAGGCATCACCAATAGTACCACCATGAGGAACAGCTATAGTGGCTATTACAGTGGGATAAGCACTTCCATCAAATGCAAATGCAACTAAATGTTGAATTTCACTCATAGGCTTCCATTGTGCCACAAAAGGCGGATAACTAAAGCCTCTATCAACTGAACGAGCTGCTACCTCTGTAGCTGTAAGTAAATCACCCACGCCATTCTCACGCCAGCCTGCCAACGCAAATCCAGAACGGATAGGGGTAGGAATGTCTTCGGCATGTATGGCTTGGACTCCAAAATGTGATGGCCGAACTATCTCAATCGGCCCAGGGTCCGCACCCATATAACCACCATTGAAATCCAAGTGTACTATATGGAGCACTGTCACAAATGCATACACAGCCTCAAACGTTATTGACCTTGTAATGAGAATACCAGCCACATACTCTGAAGACATGACAGGAAACCCTCCCGCGCCTGATTCTTCCCATCCTATAAAGGAAGGAGATGAGCCAGGAACTGCTGGGGCCGACGGCATAGTATCGCCAATTGTACCACCATGTGGGACAATAATTATGATATCGCTAGAACTGCCATTCACATAACCCTCCCCAAGTACAAATACTATCTCATGGTAAACATCGCTTGCAATCTCCCATTGCGCAACAAAAATTCGACTAGACTGTACTGTATGAACTGATCTCGCCGCTACTTGTGTAGCATTAAGCAAATCCCCTGCATCTTCTTCTTTCCAACCTAAAAATGTAAATCCGTCGCGTTCAGGAATAGGGATATCTCTTGCGAATATAACTTGTTGCCCATTAAACGATGGCCTACCTATTATAATAGCCCCAGAATAATCATTTACATTGCCGCCATCTAAATATAGTGTCACACGATGCTCAAGGGTAACACTAAGCCATGCTGCAGAAAACATCATCGGCCTTATAATGGTCATATTAGACACTTCATTTGGATCTATACTATCAACTGCTAAGCCTGGCTCCAAAATCCAACCTGAAAAGCGCATTGATCCGGAATCAATTGGATCTAATGGCATTGCATCGCCTATTGTGCTACCATGAGGAACAGAAACAATAATATCGTCCGGGCTACCATTTACATACCCACCACGGAGATGAAAAGTAACGATGTGATAACCATTTTCAGGCCCTGCCACTATCTGCCTTACAGTAGAAATTGCGGGGATACTAAGAAGCATTAGCATCATTACCACGCCTAAAACAATAGGTCGAAAAGCGATTGATTTAATTATATATACCTTGCATTTCTTAGGGCTTTTTGTCATCACGTATCCCCCCCTACATCATTACTATAAATATGTATGTACCGATTACATATTTTACAGCTATCATATATAATCGGTATTATATGCATCAGAGTACTAGATGTATCCGGAAAAATCAATAATACAGACATTACATATATATAACAAAAAACCATTAATAAAGATAGCTTACATCTCCCGAATGCAAATTAATAACACTGGTTTTTGTGAATTCAATTTGATTGCGCGAAGCTTCATAAATTGATAATTCATTACCAATTATAACCGGCATCCCAATATTATTACTTAAGCTAAGTGGGGTATACATATAAATAACCTCTCGATCAGATGCCCATATAAGCATATTGGGTTCAACAAATAAATATCTGCCATTAATTAAATCATCCTCTGTTGCACCCATTTGCTGAAGTATACCCTCCATTGGAGAGTCCACATCCCATCGTGTAAAGCTAAACTGAAAATGTCGTTGCTGAATCAACGCGTCCATAACGGTATCTTCAGATATCATGTCATCAATGTGCAAATATACAAGATTAACAGCATTTTCATTTATCATTAATCGATAAAGTTGGTACTCTAATGGCAAATTTGACGGCAGATAAAGTCTTTCGAGTCCAGCAAGATTTATAATATCTGCCACGCTTCCGCCCCTGTCTAATGCAATTGCATTATGATTCACAATAAACTCATCAAGCGACAAAAACACAAGAGGGTCAGAAGCCTCAGGTGTACATATAGCGATTTCATATCGTGGATCGTTGTGGCTTGCTAAAACCTCTCTGCTACTCATTCCCATCATCCACGCACGATGTGCCATAATCGCGCCCCTACATGAATCACACCATAGATTATGTGTATCCCAGCTACTCATTACACATAATTGAAGCGGTGTACATCTGTCACATCGTGCCCCCAGATTATGGGATATTTCATGAGCAGTTACAACAAGAGGATGCCTCGCAGCTGTTGTTACAATCATATCCAGATCGCCAATAAATGCAAGTCCCACGTAATTTGAAGAATGATTTACGCCATTAAAGTTACATATATGGTAATCAACAAACCTAAACACATGCCTAGATCCGCTAATAGGGTATCTCATGCGAACCATATAATCACCTGATCTATGATGGTGCAAACGACAGTCAGATCCATTTGAAGCTATACCACATCGATGGTCACACCTGCCACTCTGATGCGGTGAAAAACATGGGATATTAGTCTGCCTTGGATCAAGCCTTGTTGTTACCCTTGTTATAGAATAAACAAAATTAATTCCGAATGTATTACGAAAACCAGGCTTTACACTACCCACAAGGCTTCTAGCATGAGCACCTGGCACATTGGAACTCACATAAATTTCATAGTTTAAATTAATAATAGGTGACGGAGATCTAACCCATATAGCATCAAACGTCCATGTTTGCAATGTACCTGCTGGAAAAAAGAACCCGTTTCCTGGCTGTAAAACTAGATTATCACTTCTTCTCCATCCATTAAAGAAGTATCCTGTTCTTGCCAAGTTCCCCGGATTAGCCACCTCGATGCGCATAGGCGCAACAACCGAATGACTTGCAGGCACCGTACCACTCGTATGCCCTGTGCTTCTATATTGAAATGTAACTTGAACACGCTCCCAAACAGCGTAAAAGGTAAAGTGATCTTGACGGGTAGGTCCAAAATCAAAAAATTCACCTGGCTGCCTTGTTACGCCATTACGCCATCCCATAAACCTATAACCCGTCCTAGCAAGGTTGTGATGGGCAAACGTAACACGCCCATTCGCATCAGCGGAATGAGGGGCAGGCACAGTACCAGACGTATGACCAACACTCCTATAATCAACTGTTACACCAGGAACCCATCTAGCATCCCACGGAAACCAGCCATGGGATCCCGGCCCAAAATTAAACACATGTCCAGGTTGAGCTAACCCTCCATTATACCAGCCTGCAAATCTAAACCATGCTCTAAACATATTATTATGGTCACGCAGCGTTATTACTCCATTAGCACTGGCAAAATGACCCGCCGGAGGAGACCCACTGTCATGGCCTGAACTACTATAGTGAAAATATACAGAAGATGCGCTAGACGCTTGAATATCCCGGTCTTGCTCAAATCCTGGCTCTGAGATTAGCATATCCTGCCAGTCAACAAAGTCCATAGGCAACTCAATCAAATCATAATATTGGCGCCCATCATCAATATAGTAGGGACGCGGCTCTGGAATAGGTTCTAAATTACTATTGTCAAATACAAACTCGTCAAAGCTGTCACCAACGAAATATGATGGATAATCGGGTTCAGGGATCAGCAACATACTTCGATTAAGACTTATCAACTCATTATCGACAAAGCCTTCATACACTGCTATACCGTCATCGGACTGCTGCTCAAAGAAAGCCTGAGTGGATATCAAATAACCAAACCCACCAAGAGCTATAAGCAAGACCAACACAAAACAGAGCACCTTTGGCACTTTATGCTTTACATTCTTCATCATAAGTCTCCCTTCAATCACTAAAGTTCACATCAGAATTAGACACTTGAACACAGTGGTGCTGTGGCCCCAACACCAAACGGGAATATTCCTTTGTTTTCCTTTTATGACAAATGATATCATTAATATATCTGTAAGTCAATATAATATGAAACCATTCAACATATTTTGACACTATATTTATACTATTTTAGTCGCATTATTTAATCACCACTAACACAAAGCAAAGCAAAATCCACCCTAGCAACATCTAACACCAGCACAAAGGCAGATTTTAAGCAATTCAAGCTGAAAATCATTCACAAACTTCTCAGTTTTGATGATAATGACAAAAGCGATTTCTCGGTTTTGATGATACCGACAAAGGTTTTCTAGTTTTGATGATAATGATAAAGGTTCTCAAGTATTTTCAAGTCCAATCATTGACTATAACCGCCTCACTCCATTACAATCCAATTCATAGAATAAGGAGGGATATATGAACACCCCAAAAGCGATATTTTTCGACCTAGACGGCACCGTACTTTCCACCGGAAAGCTGCCAGATAGCGCAAAAGAGGCCATTAACTACGCCAAGAAAAAAGGCGTGCTGTTATTCACAGCAACAGGCCGCCATAGAAAAGAGTTCGAAAACATGCCCTGGTTCCCCGACATACCATTCGATGGCTTTGTAACAATGAACGGGGCATACAGCTTTATCACTAACAAAACAATCTATAAAAAACCTATAAATAAGGAAGCGATAAGTTGGGTAGTAGAATATTTAGCCTCTAATCCCATGTATTGCATGTTCTGCGAAGCTAAAGACATATACGCCAATAAAGAAGATGAAATAATAAATGCTGGACAGATAGCCTATGGCCTAAGAGTCCCCCCCATCCGTGACCCCAAAACAGCACTTAATGGCGATGTATTCCAGATAGTCACCTTTGGTAAGGATATTGGGGATTTCTTGCATCAACTACCCAGCTGCACAATAACCAGCTGGAATGAAAACTGCTATGACATTGTGCCCGAAGGTATAAACAAATGGGTAGGTATACTCCCAATGCTAGACCACTTCGGCCTAAAACCCGAAGAGGTAGCCGCCATAGGTGACGGCGAAAACGATATAGAAATGCTTGAAAACGCAGGATACTCCATAGCTATGGGTAACGGAATAAACAAAGTAAAGCAAGCCGCAAACTATGTAACCACCCATATAGACGATGATGGAATATTAAATGCCATCAAGCATTTATTAGGATAAGAAAAGAACCCGGGATGCACTATGGCAAACCGGGTTCTTTCTTTTTAGCAACTTCTGAGGCGCAGGCTAACATTTCTCTTTTGTATATATATGTACCCTAGTAAATTCAAATCCATCCTTTGTAATGGGGGAGATGAAACGGGCCTACGCCTTTATTTTAGATGCTTCCCACATCCATTTAATCCTTAGAACATCCTATTTCCACCGGAAAACATCATCAGAAGAAGAATCATCAGCATCATATTATCACCCATCATGCCTGGATTCATCATCATAAGTAGTAGCAAAATCATCATCATATCATTGCCTTGATCCGCTACATAGCCTACGCCGGTATTGTTCATACAACGCCTCCCTTGCTTTGCAAGTTGAATAGTAACATTGTATGAACGCCTTTTTTATTGTTGCACGTCCAAGGGAAAACCTAATAACCTAAAAAAATCGCACCATATATAAGCGCCCCAACTACCAAAAACGCAGGGTGCACCTTAAGCTTTGTCAAACAAAGTGTACTCACCCCAACCAAAATCAACATATGAATCCATCCAAGGCCAGTCCAGGCAGAAAATAAGCTTCTTATTGCCATTTCTCCAATAAGCACAGCAATTGCGGGCCTAATATACCTAGTAAGCCTTTGCACCTGGGGAGAGTCTTTGTGCTTTTTAAGTAACCCCATCAAAAGCACCATTAAGATAACCGAAGGCATAACCGTAGCAACAAGCCCCATAAACGACCCCAAAACCCCAGCTTGATTAAACCCGATATAAGCCGCCATCTTAGGGGCAATAGGCCCAGGCAGTGCATTGCCCATGGCAAAAATCTCCGCAAACTCATAAGCGGTAAGCCAACCATACACCGTTACTACCTCATGTTGTATAAGCGGAACAATGGAAGGCCCTCCACCATACCCCAAAATATTGGCCACAAAGAATACCCAGAATATCTGAAGATAAATCATTCCTTATCCTCCTTAGCCTTTTTATTCAAACGAATAAATTTTTCAAAGAGACTCTGTCCAATTAAAGCCCACAGGAATAAGCCCATAAGCACTATAGCCGGATGAGGCACCACAAACACAATCAAAACACCAATAATGATTATGTGAGCTACAGTTATAACCCATCCTAAACCCTTGGCAGCTATCACAATAAACTGCCAACACACAATACTAAGCATAACCCCAACCACAGGCACCATGGCTCGCGTCATTCCACGCGCCCAAGACTCATGGGCAAAACGAGATAAAGTTGTAAGCAGAATTACCATCAACGTAGCCGTAGGAAGCACAGCTCCTATCAATGAAATGATAAGCCCCGTAATACCCCCAACTTTATAACCAATATACCCTGCCATCTTGGTATTAATAGGGCCTGGCAAAGTATTGCCAATAGCTACCACTTCAGCAAATTCCTCGTTGTCCATCCATTTATACCGCTCTACTGCCTCACGATGTACAAATGGAATAGAAGCAGGCCCACCGCCAAAACACAGCAGTCCGCTTCTCAAAAATGCCATAAAAATATCCCAGTACTTCATAAGCTCTATTCTCCTTTTTAATCAAATTCTTTTAGAGTGCCATAAATAATTCTTAAAGAAACTGGTCGAATCTTATATCAAAATGTAAAATTATACATAATGTTTCACGCAAGGAACTCACCGCCCGATTATTTTACACGTATAGAGGGACATATATATGCCAATTGCACCATATCCATCAAAATCTAAGGGAAACTCCGATCCAAAACCTATCTCTATATGGCATAGAGATATATCTTCATTGTTCAGGCTTAAATACGCACCACAAGCTCCGATAAAAGAGATATCAGTCTTTTGCCGCAAGTTATCTTTCCTACTAGGCGCAGGTATCCCAATTAAGTCTGCATTGTCTATTGTATCAGAACAACTCCCTGGGCGGGGTCTTCGAAGATTAATGCCAAAACTAAACGCCAGAGTACAACAAGGGCAAAGCTTCTCTGATGCGATAGCGGCTTTAGGCGCCTTTCCCTCATTCTTTTGCGGCTTTGTTTCCATTGGGGAAGCCACAGCAAAGCTTCCTCAAGTAATGGAACAGCTGGCTGATTTCTATGATGAACAAGCTAAGATAAAAGATGGACTTACAGCCGCACTGGTATACCCCATCGCCGTGGCATTTATGATGCTAGGGGTTATTATACTTGCGATAACCTTTGTTCTGCCAGGATACAGTAGAATATTTGCCGCCTCCGGAGCGCCCCTGCCAGCACTGACTCGCGGGCTAATGAGCATGTCAGAGTTTTTAATACACAACGCTACGCTAGTAATTATCTTTACCATTGTGACATTTATTATGGCTATCATATTTGCAACATCAAAGCCAGGCCGGGGTATTATCGCACAACTGGCACTACAGTTTCCTATAACTCGCCAAGGCATAAATTATAAGCTTACACAAGGGTTGCACTTATTGTTATCTGCTGGGCTGCCTATATCTCAGGCCCTGCCGCTTACTGAAGATGTAATGGGAAATATCCAAGTAAAAAAAGATATAGCTAATATATCCGCTGTGCTAAAAACAGGCAAACCATTCTGGGTCGCCCTTAGCGAAGTAAAATATATGGATCCACTACTTGTGGGCCTGGCGAGAGTAGGGGAGGAAACCGGGCATATGTCACAAACCATAGATAAATGCCAAAGCTACTATGCCAACAGCTATAAACAAGCAATAAAGCGCCTTAATAAGCTGGTAGAGCCAGTAATCACTCTGGTTTTAGGAATAGGGCTTGGAATAATAATGCTGGCAGTAATACTGCCTACATTCGAACTGGCAACGATTTTATAAAGAGAGGTGACACTCAACATGCAAAAGAAAAAGCACGAAGGATTCACTCTGCTAGAGCTACTAATAGCCCTAGCAATACTAGCTGTAATAGCAGCAATACTTATACCTAATTTCTTCGCTACAACGGACAGAGCTCGCCTTCGTAGTGATATCCAATCCGCTCGTGTAATTCAAAACGCAATAGAGCTATACCGGGCAGAAAGAGGCATACCTCCGGCAGGCACCAGCATGGATGCAGTACTGGAAACCCTAACAGAATCAGGTTTTTTGAGAGCCAGATACGCAGATATACAAACAGAAGGGGCCGCCTGGGTCAATGATTCCACTCTTGGTGTTATTGTAAACATCCAAAACTCAAGCGAAGGGGTCCATAGCGCCTATGCCAGCCTGCCAGAAAGTGAGCAAGCTTTTGTAATAGGCGGACGCAGCTAAATGAAAGACGTAGATATTACCAATCTAATAAACCCGCCAACGCATCTACTCAGTCACGATTATGCATTAAGGTATACAGCACTACCTATCAAAAAAGACGGGAATCATCTATGGGTAGCCATTGAAGACCCTCAATGCACCAAAACAATTGCCGACTTATCAGACATAACCGGCCTTTTTATCATGCCTAAGCCAGCCTCGGCCGTAGAAATCCGTCGCCATATTGACCATCTATACGGAAAAGAGGCAATGACTACTATAGCCTCTCAATTTCTAGTAGAAGAAAAACTACGCCAACGTACAGAAGCACCGGATGCCTTTTTACTAGAGCAGCTGTCCGCCGCCCCCGCGGTACGCCTTATAGACTCCCTAATAGAATCAGGGATACTAAACCGCGCAAGTGATATTCATATAGAGCCATACGTCTCCTATCTAAAAACCCGATACAGAGTTGACGGGGAACTAATCCCCTTTGTATCCGTTGATCTAAGCCTGCTCCCAAACGTTATCTCCCGGCTTAAAATTATGGGAGACATGGATATAACAGAAAAACGAAAGCCTCAAGATGGTCACTTCTCCATGAATATCCAAGGCGAAAATGTTGAATTTCGCTTAAGCACTATGCCCACGCATCTAGGAGAAAAAGCTGCAATAAGACTACTATACGGCCAGAGCTCCCGACCTAAAAAAGGAGAATTGGGCTTTTTCCAAGAAGATTTGGATAAGTTGACAAAACTATTTCATAAACCTCATGGAGCAATTTTTATGACAGGCCCTACAGGCAGTGGCAAATCCACTACCCTTACTGGTTTCTTGGAAGAGCTTAACAAAGAAAACCGTAATATCATCACTGTTGAAGACCCGGTAGAAAACCCGCTGCTGGGAGTAAACCATGTAAATGTAGAACCTCTTGCAGGCCTAGACTTTGCCAATGCCCTACGCCATGTACTCCGTCAAGACCCAGATATAATCATGATAGGGGAAATACGAGACGAAGTAACTGCAAGAATAGCAATACAAGCCGCAATAACCGGCCATGTAGTGTTAAGCACCTTGCATACCAACGATGCTCCAGGTGTAATAGAACGCTTAATTGACATGGGCATCGAACCTTTTCTTATTGCGGCCGCCATCAACGGTATAATAGCCCAACGCTTAGCAAGGCGCATCTGCACTGACTGCAAAACCCAAACCCTGATAGAACCGAAACTTGCCAATGTACTAAATCTACCCGGCGGCACCCCCGTCTACATTGCTCCAGGCTGCAGACATTGCAACAATACTGGCCACAAAGGCCGCCTTGCAGTATACGAGTATATTATTATAACTGAAGAACTCCGCTTACAAATAAGCAAAACCCCGTCATCTCTAGCCCAAAACTTACGAAAAACCAAAGGCCTGAAAGCCAATGTCATTAAAAACGTACTTGAAGGAAACATCGCTCCCAACGAAGCAATACGTCTACTGGAGGGGTAGTATGAAAAATAAAAAAGCCTCCAAAGGATTTACCCTTTTAGAGGCCACAATAGCACTTGCTGTATGGATGATTCTTTCCGTTAGCATATTCCTAGTATGGCGACACTCCGCCAATGCTACCACCAGCACCCTAACAAGACAGTCTGCCTTTGAAAACGCTCGTATCTCCATGGATGCTATAATAATGAACATCCAAATGGCACAAGCAATCCTACTAGAAGTCGAGGACGACTATATCCTTCAACGTCTTGTTCTAACCGAGCGCAACCCTCAAGGCCATCTACATGATTATACATTTCGCTTTAATGCCAAATCTCGCCCCGGCTCGTCAGACTTTAATATATTAATATTTGGCCTTACCGCAGCCAATGAGCTTGCCTCAGGGATTGCACTTGTAAGAATCCAGCCAATAGATAATAGTCATATACAAATCACTATAGTAACTGACTGCGAACACCCAGTTACATTAGAGGGTAGCGTTGATATACGATACAAAAGCCTCACTGTGATAAGGCGTTAGTCTCTAGTGCCATTCATAGCAATAAGACCCTTAATAGAATGAACAATAAACTCAAGTTCAGATTCATCAAGGCAGGTCATAAGACTTTGAATCTTTTTCTTACTCGCTTGGGGCGCAGCTTCATCTGCTTCTCTTACAGACATCCCATTTGCCTTAGGGCTTGCGAATAAATGATCGATAGGGATATCAAAAGCACGCGACAACTTTGACAATGTGACAGCAGTTGCACCTCTCTCGCCTCTTTCAATAAGCCCCATATGAGAGCTTGTGAGATCCATCATCTCTGCAAGCTCGTCTCTGGATAGCCTACGCAACTCTCTTTCCAGTCGGATGTTTTTTCCAATGATCTCGTCAAGACGGTCTTTCTCTAATCGTCTGTCCATATACTATCCTCCTCAGTTTATACAGCGAACTAATTTGCTATATAGCGTAAACTATACGTTACCTGTACCGGAAGTCACTTTTAGATTTTGCATTACCTGCTTACCAGCTTATGTTTTTCCATCATTTTCTTTATTTGTCATGATTCTTTAACTTGTGCTATAATTTTACCGAAATATATTCCTTTTGAGAAAAGGTGTTCGCCTCATGCCTAGCAAATCTAATACCACAAGTACCAGAAAACCTGTGCCTCGTAAACCAGGCCGTCCAAAGGCTAAACCTACAACTCCCCCTCCAGCCCAAAAAGCCATTCACAAAGAAGCAAAGTGCTTGATTATGGTTGCGGTTGGCATATTGCTATTGCTAAGCGTATTCGTACCTTCTGCCATCGGCTTTGTAGGTGCTTTCTTCGAAGGACTTTTGTTTGGATTATTTGGATTTGGTGCATTTGTTCTACCAATTGCTCTTATTGCCATTGCAATTATGCTGCTTATAAACCGCCAACTGCGTCTACCGGTGGCCTTAACCATTACCCTATTTGTACTTATCTTAGCCATGTTCCACATACTTAATACATCAGATCTGAGCTATCTGGGTTTTTTTGCCCGCCTTAGAGATGTCTTCCTTGAGGGAAGCCGTTTTGCAGGTGGTTTTTTTGGCGCATTGGTAGGAGAAATTCTGTATCTTTTTCTTGATAGTATAGGGTCTATTGTTGCACTGTCTGCCGCCATTGTCATTGTTACTGTTCTCCTTACCGGAAAATCTTTTGTGTCCCTTGTCGCTAAAGGTGCTGAGGCTGTAGGAAGTGCCGCATCAAAGGCCAAGGAGCACTATATCAATCGGCCAAAAGTGTATGAAGAATATGACGATTACGATGACTACGATGAAGAAATAAGTTTGCAAGCCCGCAAAAAACCAATGCATGATATAGAAATAGACCTTTTTGACCTAGAAGATGATGAATTTGGCGAAGAAGACTCCCCACATGTAAGCCTTTTTCAAGAAGATATGAAATCAAAATCTGAAAAAACAACACAAAAGCCGGAACCTATAATAGGTACCGGCCCTCTGTTTGCCAGCCGTAGCGTCAATAAAAAACCATCTGAAGCAGTATTATTCCTAGACCAGGATGAATACGATTTTGCTGGCGAAACCCACGAGGATTATTTTCAAGATGATGCCCCGGTAGTAAAAGGCTTGATAGAAGAATCGATAGAAATAGAAGAGTATGAACAAGAATCAATTCCACCTCCTGAACCTACAAGACAGGCCTCAAAACCTAAACCGAGGGTAGTAAATTTCCCGGCAAATCCTACAGACCCGCCGGAACCTATAATCCGCTCACGCCAGCCTCAAGGACAACCTACAATTTCCTATGCGTCCACTCCAAGTTACGACGATTTCGAGCTTCCTCCAATAGATATACTAAACGAGCCTCCGCAGCACCGTTCTATGGCAGAGTCTCGCACCCAAATCCTAGAAAATTCCCGCATACTAGAAGATACATTGCGCAGCTTTAGAATTGAAGCAAAAGTAGTAGAAGTAAGTGTAGGCCCGACGGTTACCAGGTACGACTTAGCCCCAGGCCCAGGTGTTAAGGTTTCCTCTATTGCCAATCTGTCAAACGATTTAGCCCTTAGCCTTGCGGCTCAAGGTATCCGCATAGAAGCTCCAATCCCAGGCAAATCCGCTGTAGGCATAGAAATCCCCAATAAAGAGCCACAACCTGTATTCCTGCGTGAAATCTTGCAGGAGCAGTCTTTCACCAATTTTCCATCAAAGCTGGCCTTTGCCGTGGGAAAAGACATAGCTGGAGAGCCTATGGTTACAGACATCGCTCGCATGCCTCATCTTCTGATAGCCGGTGCCACCGGCAGCGGAAAGAGTGTGTGTATCAACACACTAATCGCTAGTCTTTTATTCAAATCCCGTCCGGATGAAGTAAAACTTTTAATGATAGATCCAAAAGTTGTAGAGCTAAGTGTATATAATGGCATACCTCATCTACTTATTCCTGTAGTTACAGACCCCAAAAAAGCCTCTGGCGCCCTAAGTTGGGCAGTAAGTGAGATGGAAAGTCGCTATAATATGTTTGCCGAAACAGGCTGCCGTGATTTGAAAGGCTTCAATAAGGTAAAGGAAAAGCAAGAAGAACCAGAACTCCCCCAGATAGTGATAATAATAGACGAGCTTGCTGACCTAATGATGGCCTGCAAAGGCGAAGTAGAAGAATCCATCTGCCGCCTAGCCCAAAAAGCCCGTGCAGCCGGTATCCACTTGATTGTAGCTACCCAGCGTCCCTCTGTAGATGTAATAACAGGCCTGATAAAAGCTAATATCCCTTCAAGATTAGCCTTCGCGGTAAGCAGCGGCACAGACAGCCGTACGGTTTTAGATATGTACGGAGCAGAAAAACTTCTGGGTAAAGGTGATATGCTGTTCTTACCCATGGGCAATAATAAGCCCGTAAGAATTCAAGGCGGATTTATCTCCGACCAGGAAGTAGAAAGTCTGGTAAGTTTCCTAAAGGCTCAGGCCCCAGCGGAATATACCACCGAGATGATCCAACAAGTAACAATGCCGGGCAAAACCAATATCGAAGGTAATGTGGATGAGTTCTTCCACGACGCGGTAGACTTTTTGCTAACAAAGGGAAAAGCCTCCACCAGTATGCTACAGCGCCAGTTTAGAATAGGGTATAACCGCGCCTCCCGTCTAATGGACGAGCTGGAAACCCGCGGCATTGTTGGCCCAGAAGATGGAGTGAAACCCAGGAAGATAACAATAACAAGGGAAGAATACCAAGAGATATATAACCAATGATAACAAAATGGTTTGTTTTTTGGGTAAAAGCTCTCACTTTGTATCAGCACCACCATGCCTTGTAGGATTAGTCTTATTACTGAAGGCGGTTTAGGATAGGAGACATATGAATATTACTGTATATTTATTAACCCTAGGCTGTGACAAAAACCGTGTAGACGGAGAAATCATGCTAGGGAGACTAGTTGGCACAACTGCCTTTCTACCTATAGATGACCCTGCCCAGGCAGAGGTTATAATCGTAAATACCTGCGGATTTATCCGTGAAGCTACCCAAGAAAGCATAGATACTATACTGGAGATGGCATCCTACAAACTAGACCCAACAACACCATGCAAAGCCCTAATAGTCACAGGCTGCATGGCAGAGCGTTACAAGGAAGAAACCAAGACCGAAATGCCAGAAATAGACGCGGTGCTGGGAGTAAAAGACACAGATATAATAGTAGAAACGATTTCCCAAATACTAAGCCTCGACCTAAAGCCCACCACTAAAGACCTAAATCAAATCCGCGCCGCCGCCACATCTTATACCCATAATCCTCACATTGCCCATATCAAAATCTCCGACGGCTGTGACAATGCCTGTACCTACTGCACAATTCCTTCAATTAGAGGAGCATATAAATCCCGACCAATGGAGGACATCCTAGCAGAATGTAGACTTCTATTAGATGCCTCCGCCAAAGAGTTGGTACTGGTGGCTCAAGACACAGCCTTATATGGCACAGATATTTACGGAGAACCGCACCTCCACAAGCTAATGGCCTTAATAGCCGCTCTGCCTCAAAAACCCTGGATACGCTTAATGTACGCCTACCCGGAACATATTACCCGGGAAATAATCCAAACCATAGCCATCACTCCCAATATATGCAAGTATATAGACATGCCCATACAGCACAGCGAAACCGATATACTAATCTCCATGGGCCGCCAAAGCACCAAAGAAGGATTAATAGAAATCATTAACACTTTACGTAAAGAAATCCCAGGTATAGCCATACGCACCACAATAATGGTAGGCTTTCCGGGTGAAACAGTAGAAGATTATCGTAATCTATATAACTTCGTAAAAGAAGTAAAATTTGACCGCCTTGGGGTGTTCCCTTACTCAAGAGAAGAAGGCACTCCCGCCGCCCTAATGTCAAAGCAAGTAAAACCCCATGTAAAGCAAGCCCGCCTAGAAAAGCTTATGACCTTACAGCAAAAAATCCACCAAGAAAAACAGCAAACCCAAATAGGTCATACATTAGATGTTATCATAGATGAGTCACCACAGCCTGGTATATATGTTGGTCGCAGCCAGCACGATGCCTACGAAGTAGATGCGGTTATAAGCTTCACCTCTAACCAGCAATTTAAACCCGGTGATTTAGTAAAAGTAAATATAACCGATGCCATAGAATATGACCTACAAGGGGTGCTAGTAAAGTAATGAATCTGCCAAACAAAATAACACTGGTAAGAGTGTTCCTTATTCCCGTTTTCTTATTTGTATATCTGGCCAAACCATTGAGCCCAACCCCTAATTTGTGGCTTGCACTTGTTATTTTCTCAGTGGCATCTATTACAGATGCCATAGACGGCCATATTGCAAGAAAATACAAGCTAGTGACCAACTTTGGTAAGTTAATGGACCCTTTGGCAGATAAGTTATTGGTATGCGCTGCTCTTGTGGCCTTTGTGGCAAGCGGTTCGCTGCCTGCTTGGGCGGTTGTTATTCTTATAAGCCGGGAGTTCTATATTTCCGGGCTCAGGCAGCTGGCAGTGGAGCAAGGAAAGGTGCTTGCCGCGTCAGGTTGGGCCAAATTTAAAACTGTAAGTCAGATTGTTTTAATTATATATATATTATTGCCCATTGAGCTGTTTAAGTTTGACTGGCTTGTTATGGCACTGCTTATTATTTCTATTGTAGCCAGCGTCTTTTCCGCGGCTCAGTATACAGCGCGAAATAAAGATGTGTTTTCAACTTCCAAAAAGGACTGATCCACATGGTTGCAGAGATTTTAGGCGTTGGCACAGAGCTGTTACTCGGAGATATAGCCAACACCAACGCTCAGTTTTTATCCAAAGTCCTTGCAGGGCTTGGAATATCTGTATACGGACATACTGCCGTAGGAGATAATCCCACACGCCTACATGCTGCACTTATTTATGCTTTTAGCAAAGCTGATACAGTAGTGGCATGTGGAGGTTTAGGCCCCACCCAGGATGATATTACTAAGGATGTTGCAGCCTCCTACTTTGATAAGGAACTGGTGGTAGATGATGCTTCATGGGAAGCAATTAAACGACGCTTCGCTGGCAGAGATATCCCAGAAAATGCAATACGTAATGCCATGGTACCAGAAGGTTGCACTATACTACCCAATAACCACGGTAGCGCCCCCGGCATATGCCTGGAGGAGAATGGAAAAATACTGATTCTGCTTCCAGGCCCCCCTCATGAATTGGAGCCCATGTTCATGGAATATGCGGTTCCTTTTTTGCGCCAAAAAACAAACTTAGCCTTTGTATCCCGCACATTAAAAATCGTTGGTTTAGGCGAAAGCCGAGTAGAAACCCTGCTGCAAGACCTGATAGAAGCTCAAACAAACCCCACGATAGCCCCATACGCCAAGCTCACGGAGGTAGCCCTTCGTATAACCGCATCCGCTTACAAAGAAGAAGCCGCAAGAAAGTTAATGGAGCCGATTGCAGAAGAAATATACAACCGCCTAGGTTCCCATATCTACGGGGAAGACAATGACTGTATGGCCAAGATAATCTTAGACAAACTGGAGGCCCAGGGCCAAACTCTAGCCATAGCCGAGTCATGCACCGGAGGGCTTTTGACCTCGGCCTTCGTGGATATACTCGGCTCCTCTGGCGTCCTACTTGAAGGAGCCGTAACATATTCCAATAAAGCCAAAATTTCACGTTTAGGTGTACCAGAAGGCACAATTGCAGTTGAAGGTGCAGTAAGCCACCATACAGCAGCAGATATGGCCAAGGGCATAGCCCTAACATCCGGTGCATCCATTGGTCTAAGCACAACAGGCATAGCCGGTCCAGGAGGGGGCACTCCAGAAAAACCTGTAGGCCTGGTATATTTTGGCCTTTATATAAACGGCATGACATATACCCACGAAAGGCGCCTAATAGGTGACAGAAACGAAATTCGCGCCCGCGCAGTAGTAAGCGCGATTGATATACTTCGTACCGCAATTTCCCACCGCAATTAGAAAGGAAGTGTAAAATATGCCACCAAAAAAGAAAGCAGAACCTAAATCCAAAGCACCTGTCAATCCGGATCCCGTAGCGGCAAAGGAAGAAGCACTACAAAACGCCCTTACCAACATAGAAAAGCAATTTGGCAAGGGCGCAGTAATAAAAATGGGAGAAATCCCCCACCTGGATATTCCAGTAGTAACCACGGGAATACTATCCATAGACGTAGCTCTAGGAGTAGGCGGAATACCCAAAGGCCGCATAGTAGAAGTATACGGCCCAGAATCCTCCGGTAAGACAACCTTAGCGCTACATGTAGTAGCCGAATGTCAGAAGCTAGGAGGCACCGCCGGTTATGTAGACGCCGAGCACGCCCTGGATCCGGTATACGCCAGGAAACTAGGAGTAAACATAGACGAGCTATATATCTCACAGCCAGATGACGGAGAACAAGCCCTAGAAATCGCGGAAGCCATGGTGCGCTCAGCCGCCATTGATATCGTTGTAGTAGACTCTGTAGCTGCTTTGGTACCCCGCTCTGAAATCGAAGGCGAAATGGGCCAATCTTCGGTTGGTGTTCAAGCCCGCCTTATGTCCCAAGCTTTAAGAAAACTAACAGGCATAACACATAAAACCAACTGTATAGTCATTTTTATAAACCAGCTTCGTGACAAAATCGGCGTAACCTACGGCAGCCCAGAAACCACCACCGGCGGCCGGGCATTAAAGTTCTACTCATCTGTACGCATAGATATCCGCCGTGCGGAAGCCATAAAAGTCGGAGAGCAAACAGTGGGCAACCGCACCAAAATCAAAATCACCAAAAACAAAGTAGCTCCACCCTTTAGAAACTGCGAGGTAGATATTATGTACGGCGAAGGCATATCCAAAGACGCCGACCTACTAGATTTAGGGGCACAGCTTGATCTGGTTAAGAAATCCGGGTCATGGTACTCCTACGGAGAAACGCGCCTAGGCCAAGGCCGTGAAAACGCAAAACAATACTTAAAGGAACACCCGGAAATAATCCACGAAATAGAAAACGCAGCCCGTGCCCACTATGGTATGAAGCCACTAGAGGCCCTAACCGCACCGGATAACTTTGTAGCAGTAGATCCTAAAGCTTTAGAGCAAGTAGCTATTGACGATGATTCATTGGAAATCGAACTGCTGGATGTTGATTTAGGTGATGATTAAATACTAAACCTGGGGAGGAATTATAATGGTGACAGGAAAGCAAAAGAGGAAGTACACACCGGTAGGTGAGTTGAAGATTTTTGCCGCCAACGCCAGTAAAGGATTGGCCCAAGCAATTGCAAGAAGTCTAGGCATCAAAGAACTCGGTGACTCAACTGTAACCAAGTTTGCAGATGGTGAGATTAATATGAAAGTCAATGAAACTGTGCGAGGCTCTGATGTTTTTATCATCCAATCGGTATCACCACCTCATGTCAATGACTATCTAATGGAATTGCTGATTATGATAGACGCAATGCACCGCTCCTCTGCAGGGCGTATTACAGCCGTTATCCCCTATTACGGCTATGCAAGGCAAGACCGTAAGGCAAAATCACATGATCCTATCAGCGCAAAACTGATAGCGGATTTACTTACCGTAGCCGGAGCAGACCGTGTTCTTACCGTTGACCTGCACTGTCCTCAAATTCAAGGCTTCTTTAATATCCCCCTAGATCATCTCAGAGGTGTATACTCCTTTGCAGAATACTATAAACTCGGCTTTGGAGACCTTTCGGATGTAGTAGTTGTATCACCAGACTTAGGCAGTGTTACCCGGTGCAATAATCTTGCAAAGTTGCTGGAATTAAAGTCACCACTGGCCATAGTAGACAAACGCCGTGAATCTGATACAGAAACAGAGGTTGAACATTTCATTGGCGATGTAAAGGGCAAATACGCAATAATACTGGACGATGTGGTTTCTACCGGAGGGTCATTGGTTAGTGCGGCAGAAGAAGTAAAGAAGCAAGGTGCGAAAGCCGTTTTTGCCTGCGCAACCCATCCCGTACTTGCAAAAGACGCGGTTAAATTAATCCAAAACTCCGCATTGACCGAGATTGTATTCCTGGACACCATAGAAGTTCCCGATTCTAAACTTCACGAATGTGTAACTACAGATTTAACCATAGCCTCAGATTCCTCTGATACTGTAAATCTCCGCCGGGAGTTCGATCCGCAGGAGCCTAAAATCAAGGTTTTATCCTTTGCCAAAACTCTGGCGGAAGCCATACGCCGCATCCATAACGGGGAACCGCTAGGAGATTTATACAAGGTAAAACTACCTCTCTAGAGGTGCATATCTCATGAAAATTATTATCGGCCTGGGTAACCCAGGCAATGCCTACAAAGGTACCCGCCACAACGTAGGCTTTGAAACTATTGATAAGCTTTGCTTTGATTCTAATATAAAGCTAAAGCCAAACCGCCGATTTAAGGCTCATGTAGGAGAAGGACATATCCATAAAACACCGATACTGCTGGTAAAACCCCAAACCTACATGAACCTAAGCGGCCAATCGGTGCAGTCTATAATAAAATTCTACAAGCTACCCCCACAGGATATTATCGTCATCTATGATGACGTAAGCCTTCCCGTGGGGGATATTCGCATACGCGAATCAGGCAGCGCCGGAGGCCAAAAGGGCATGATAGACATAATTGCAAAACTAGCTACAGACGAGTTCCCCCGTGTACGCATAGGCGTAGGCCAAAAGCCAGAAGGCTGGGACTTAGCAGACTATGTACTATCCCGCTTCCCCAAAAAGGAATGGGAAGCGATGATTCAAGGCATTACAAAGGCCGGAGACGCAGTGGAATTAATATTAAAAGAAGGCACCAAATCTGCTATGAATGAGTTCAATAGGAGGATACAAGTGTGAGGCAAACTATTTTTGGTAAAACAGGCCTAAAGGTAGGCCGTACAGGTTTTGGATGTATACCAATACAACGTATACCCTATGATGAAAGCACCGCAATTTTGCGCAAAGCCTATGAAAGCGGAATAACCGTATACGATACCGCCAACGGCTACACCACCAGCGAAGACCGTATAGGTACAGCTCTTTCTGATGTGCGCGATAACATCGTACTATGTACAAAGTCCGGTGCGGCAGCACCAGATAGTCTTCTAGCTAACCTAGACAATAGTCTAAAAATGATGCGAACCGACTATATAGATGTATTCCAGTTCCACAACCCCACCTTTGTTCCTCGCCCAGGCGGGCAAGACGGCTTATACGATGCTCTTTCTAAAGCCAGAACCCAGGGCAAAGTCCTATTCATCGGCATCTCATCCCATAAACTTTCCCTAGCAATGGAAGCAGTAGAGTCAGGCCTATACGATACACTCCAGTTCCCATTCTCATATCTATCAACAGACCAAGAGCTGGCTTTAATCGCCCACTGCAACAGACATAATGTAGGCATCTTAGCTATGAAAGGCTTATGTGGCGGCATACTCTCCAACGCCAAAGCCGCCTTCGCATTCCTTAGGCAATACGACAGTGTTGTTCCCATATGGGGCATACAAAAAATGGATGAACTGGAAGAATTCCTATCCTACGAAGAAGACCCGCCGCGCCTGGACGACCAACTGCAAAAAGTCATAGATCAAGACCGCTCAAAGCTACTAGGCAGCTTTTGCCGAGCCTGCGGATATTGCTTACCCTGCCCAGCCAATATCCCAATCCCCATGGCCGCAAGAATGGAATTCCTGATGGGCAGAATGATAAGAGATCAGTTTCTATCCGAAGACTGGCAGAAAAACATGAGCAATATAGATAAATGTATAAAATGCGGCAAATGCGCAGCAAAATGCCCCTACGAGCTAAACGTCCCAGAACTTCTGAAAGATCAAAAAGAAAAATACTTCAAGGCAATCGGATAGAAACGATGCTATAATCAATATAGCCTAGAAAAGCCCGCCGGTCATTGCAAGTGAATCTGCAAAAGCTTGCATTTCATCCTTGCTTTGGATCATGTGAGTATGCTCAATTATCCGCTTTTGGGCCTCTTCGCCCAATCCATAAAAATAATCTTTGGCAGCCTGGTTATTTGCTAATGCAAAATCCAGGCCCATTGGCATATCTGAAGAATATATTGTGTTTTTATTGATATCCATATGTTAATCTCCCTTTTTATAAAATCCAATCTATTATGTACCGCGAAAAATTTTTTATTCAAGGAGATACAAATGACACACGGCCTATTAGCCCCCCTTCAAGGCTCCAAAATCTTAGAAAATCTAATCCAAACCTATACCACAAAGCCAGCCATGGCCTGGGCAACCCAAGTGGTAGAAAGTCAAAAATGGCATCTAACCGCGGCTCTTCTACAGTCCACCAACCGTCCCGCCCTGGTAATAGCCTCATCTGAACTAAAAGCCAAAGCCATCTACGAGGATTTGTATTACTTTTTCAAAGATACATGCAGTATATACCCAAGCCGGGACATGCTATTCTACGCGGCAGATGTAAAAAGTGTGGACATCACCCGCCAACGCCTACGAGTCTTGGATAAGCTAAACGACATAAACCAAAACCCCATAATAATCCTATCAGCCGAGGCCATGCTTGACCGCATGACACCCCCGGCTATTTTTCGTGCAAATAAACTGGAATTGTCAGTAGGAGACATAGCCGAGCCGGAAGCCATAATCCGCAAACTAGCCACTATGGGCTACGAGCGTAGCGGCCTGGTTGAAGGGCCGGGGCAATTCGCTTTACGCGGCGGCATACTTGACATCTACCCCGCAGTAGCAAAATTCACCCCACCGGCCCCAAAATCCAAAGGAGAAAACTACGCGGATGAAATCCTGCGCCCCATTGATTTACTAGAAGGCCAAGCCCTACGCTTGGAATTCTTTGGTGATGATATAGATTCTATACGGGTAGTAGACGCCCTTTCCCAGCGCTCAATAGAAAATGCAGAAAGCTTTGAGCTATACCCGGTTAGGGAGATGGTCTTTGATAAAGCAACCCTGCGCACCGCAATCAAAAAAATAGAACAATCCTATAAAACCCAGCACGAAGCACTACTTTCCCAAGGTTTGAAAAAAGAAGCGGCAAACCTAAAAGACACAATAGAACAAATCCTAGACCGTCTAGACCTAAGCACCAACGCGGACGCGTTATTTCCATTCTTCTACGAAGAAGACTGCAATCTATTGGACTACCTCCAAAGCAACACCCTAATAATCTTCGACGAGCCAAACCACATTGCTACTCATATGGAGGTAGCTGGGGCAGAATACCAAGACAGTATATCCCACCGACTAATGGCAGGTCGGCTTCTCCCAGAGCAAGCTTTAGTAATGCTTAGCTGGCAGCAAGCACTTCACAAAACAGAAAGCTTCTCCCGATTACTACTGTCATCCATGACCCAAGTCCTTATGGAATTTGACCCCGCCCCTACGCCCATTCCCATACCCGCCCGCTCCTGCCAGCCGTTACGCCACAAACCTTCCGAGTTAAAAAAAGACCTAGAAACCCTATTAACCCAAGGTTACCGCATAGTAATCCTGGCAGGGCCACGCCGCCACGGCCAGCAGTTAGCCGACGCAATCACAGACATGGGGCTGCTTGCCCGTTATACAGACAACCTAGCAGGCGCAAATATCCCCCCAAATCTAATCACGATAACCCGCGGTGCCCTATCCGCAGGCTTCGAATACACAGACCTAAAGCTAGCGGTAATCACGGACAAAGAACTATTCGCACAAGAAAAAAAGGTGCGCCGCAAACACCGCAGAGATAAAAACGCGGAAAAAATCAACCACTTTACCGACCTAAGAATCGGAGACAAAATAGTCCACGACAACCACGGCATAGGCATCTTTAAAGGCATAGAACAAATCACATCCGAAGGCCTTAGCCGGGACTATCTAAAACTAGAATACTCAGACGGTGGCAACCTATATGTCCAAACTTCCCAGATGGACTTAATCCAGCGTTATATCGGAGGAGAATCTGCAAAACTAAGCAAGCTAGGCGGCGCAGACTGGGCCAAAGCAAAAGCTAAAGCCCGTCAAGCAGTAGAAATCCTAGCCCAAGACCTAATAAACCTATACGCAAAACGCTTATCCATAAAAGCCCACGAATACGGCCCCGACACAGTGTGGCAGTCAGAATTTGAAGGCATGTTCCCCTACTCCGAAACAGACGACCAATTAGCCGCGATAGAAGACGTAAAAAAAGACATGGAATCCACTAAAGTCATGGACCGCTTACTATGCGGCGATGTAGGCTACGGAAAAACCGAAGTAGCCATCCGCGCTGCCTTCAAAGCCGTACAAGACAACAAACAAGTAGCTTACCTAGTCCCCACTACAATACTAGCCCAACAGCATTATCAAACCTTTGCATCCCGTATGCGCGACTACCCAGTATCCGTAGAGCGTCTTTCGCGTTTCCAATCAAAAAAAGAGCAGCAAACTGCCCTAAAGGAGCTAGAAAAAGGCTCAGTGGATATAATCATAGGCACCCATCGTCTACTATCAAAAGATGTAAAATTCAAAGACCTGGGGCTAATAATAGTAGATGAAGAACAGCGTTTCGGCGTAGGCCACAAAGAAAAACTAAAAGAACTACGCTCCGACGTAGACGTGCTAACACTGACAGCGACCCCTATACCCAGAACCCTGCACTTTAGCCTAACAGGCATCCGAGACATGAGTATATTGGACGAGCCCCCAGAAGCCCGCCAGCCAATACAGACATATGTAATGGAACACAACCCCGAATTCGTAAGAGACGCAATCAACCGAGAGCTAGGACGAGGCGGCCAAGTATATTACCTTCATAATCGCGTAAAAAATATCGCAGAAGAAGCAACCAAAGTCCAAAATCTAGTCCCACAAGCCCGCGTAGCCTTCGCCCACGGCCAAATGTCTGAAACCGAACTGGAAAACATAATGCACGACTTTGTAGACGGAGAAATAGATGTACTGGTATGCACCACAATAATAGAAACCGGCCTAGACATCCCCAATACAAACACGATAATCATCCAAAACGCCGACTACATGGGCTTATCCCAGCTATACCAGCTAAGAGGCCGAGTAGGCCGTTCCAACCGCCTAGCCTACGCATACCTAATGTACCGCCGTGACAAAATCCTAAAAGAAGAAGCGGAAAAACGCCTGCAAACCATTAGAGAATTCACAGAATTCGGTGCAGGTTTCAAAATTGCCATGCGCGACCTGGAAATCAGGGGTGCCGGCAATCTATTAGGCGCTCAACAACACGGCCACATGGACACAGTAGGCTATGATATGTACTGCAAGCTACTGGCCGAAGCAGTAGGCCAACTAAAAGGCACCCCCGGAGACGAGACACAAACGCAACTATTCGAAACCACAATAGACATAAGCATAGACGCCTTCATTCCAGACCGGCTAATCCCCCACGAGCAGCAAAAACTAGAAATATACAAAAAAATCTCCACAATAAATAACCAACAAGACTATTACGACGTACAAGAAGAAATAGAAGACCGTTATGGCAATATCCCACCCTCAGTAGTAAACCTAATGGACGTAGCTCTAACCAAAGCCAAAGCCCGTAGCTTAGGTGTAATAGCCATAGCTGAAAAAGAAGTCCACACAGGTAAAAACATAATAATAACCTTCCGTCCAGACGCGTCAGTAGACCCAGACAAACTAGCAAAAACCCTAAACAAAGCCCCCAATCGCCTACTATTCACAATGGCTCCCAACCCTTATATCACTATGCGCTTTTTCAAAGAAGAAAAACCTGCCAAAGACGGCGGGGTTGGAAGGCTTATGGATATCAAAAAGTTGCTAGAGCGATTGGGGTAGTACAAAAACAAAATATATCAAAACAAATATAAAAAGAAGCGAGTAATTCCCCGCTTCTTTTTTGTTTTACTCTTCCCAACCAATTTTCACTATGTTATACTCCTTCAGGTTTGAAGAAATTAAGTTATATCATATAAATCACAACCTGGAGGCAATTTAAATGAGCAAAAAAAGCAAAACAAAACAACCCCAATTTTCATCTACCTATGAAGTAGTAGAGACAAACAAAATCAAACTCACCATCACAATAACCCCAGAAGGCTTTAGAGAGGGCCTACAAAAGGCATATAACAAAAACAAGCACTATTTTGACCTACCAGGCTTCCGCAAAGGCAAAGCCCCTCGCAAAATGATAGAGCAAATGTACGGCAAAGATGTATTCCACGAAGATGCTATCAATTTCGTTCTTCCAGATGCCTACGAAGAGTCTCTAGAGCAACACAACTTAGACCCTGTTTACAAACCCAACTCCATAGAGCCTGGCGATATGAGCGAAGCAGAAGGGGCAATTTTCTACGTACATGTATATGTAAGACCGGAAGCTTCAATAGACGGTTACTACGGTCTTACCTATCCCAAAATGGAAACAGAAGCCACCCAGGCCGATATCCAAGACGCACTAACCACAGAGCAAGAAAAGAACGCACGCCAAGCCAGCGTAGAGCGCCCCGCCCAGCTTAAAGATATCGTTACCATTAATTTCAAAGGCTTTGTAGACGGCGAAGCCTTCGAAGGCGGCACAGCCGAGGACTTTAATCTTACCCTAGGCTCAGGCCAATTCATCCCAGGCTTTGAAGACCAACTGGTAGGCAAAGAAGTCGGGGATGATGTAAAGGTAGAAGTAACCTTCCCAGAAGAATACGGTCATGAAACCCTAGCAGGAAAGCCCGCCGTTTTCGAAGTAGAAATCCTGGATATCCAAGCCAAAGAACTCCCAGAAATCGATGATGACTTTGCAGACCAAGTATCCGAGTTCGACAACTTAGCCGCCTATAAAGACCATCTAGCCAAAACCATAACCGAGCGGAAAACCAACCAGCTAGACTCTAATAAGCGTATGCACTTGGTTGGATTACTAGTAAAACTGACAGAAGTGGACGTACCCCAGGATATGTACACCGCCCGCCTAGACGAAAGCTGGGATTCTTTCTGCCGTCAAGTTCAAATGCAAGGTATGGACGTAGAAACCTATCTTCGCTTTTCCAATTTAACAGAAGAAACCATGCGTGCAAGCTGGGCAGAACAAGCTAAATTCGATGTTGACTCTCAGTTAGCCCTTGAAGCCGTAGCCAAAAAAGAAAATATGACCATATCCGACGAAGAATTCCGCAATCATCTGAAGGAAATGATGGGCGGCGAAGAAAAACCCGTTGATGATTTCATAGAAAAAATAACCCCAGCTCGTAGAAGAGACCTAGAACGTGACCTTCTATGCAAAAAAGCCCTAGATTTAGTAGCGGAAAATGCAATAGCAGTAGACGAGCCTGAAACCCCAGTGGTTCCAATAAAAAATACAACCGATGACAACATTATTGAAGGCGAAGCCAAAGAGCTTCCAAATGAGGAGGAGTAGAACATGGCCAATCTAGTACCATATGTAATCGAGCAAACCGGCAGGGGCGAACGCTCCTATGATATTTATTCTCGCTTATTAAAAGACCGTATAATCTTTCTTGGAGACGAAGTAAGCGATGTGAGCGCAAGCCTAATAATCGCTCAGCTTCTATTCCTAGAGTCTGAAGACCCAGACAAAGACATTAGCCTATATATCAATTCCCCAGGTGGAAGTATAAGCGCGGGCCTAGCAATCTTTGACACAATGAACCATGTAAGATGCGACATATCCACTATCTGTGTAGGTATGGCTGCCAGCATGGGTGCCTTCCTTCTTGCAGGGGGTGCCAAAGGCAAACGCTTTGCACTACCTAATGCCGAGGTAATGATCCACCAGCCCTCCGGTGGTGCCAGAGGTATGGCATCAGATATCCAAATCCAAGCAGAACGCATCCTTTATATGAAGAAAAAACTCAACGAAATCCTAGCCCAGCAAACAGGGCAACCCGTATCCAAAATAGAACAAGACTCAGACCGTGATAAGTGGATGAGCGCTGAAGAAGCACTTGCATACGGCCTGATAGATAAGATTATAACCCGGAGGTAATCTACAAATGCCATCTAGATATGACGATAGAGGGGTAGTACGTTGCACCTTCTGCGGTAAGCATCAAGACGCAGTGGACAAGATTATATCCGGCCCCAATGTAAATATATGTAACGAATGTGTTGACGTCTGTAACGCAGTACTGGAAGAAGACGCTGCCGATATCCCAGCCTTAGACGATAGCTTTAACCTACCCAAACCCAAAGAAATCAAGGAATTCCTGGACGAATATGTAATCGGTCAAGACCGTGCCAAAGTAGCCCTATCCGTAGCAGTATACAATCACTATAAGCGCATAGCAGTAGAGCAAATGGGCTTCACCGAAGATATAGAAGTACAAAAATCTAATGTACTACTAATCGGCCCAACAGGTGTAGGTAAAACCCACCTGGCCCAAACCCTAGCCAGGTTCCTACAGGTACCGATAGCCATTGCCGATGCCACCAGCCTCACAGAAGCGGGCTATGTAGGTGAAGATGTGGAAAACATCCTACTAAAACTAATCCAAGCCGCCGACTTTGATATAGAACGAGCCGAGCGCGGCATAGTTTATATCGACGAAATAGACAAAATATCCCGCCGTTCAGATAATCCTTCTATAACCAGAGACGTAAGCGGTGAAGGCGTACAACAAGCTCTGCTGAAAATCCTAGAAGGCACAATAGCCTCTGTACCTCCACAAGGAGGGCGTAAGCACCCCCACCAGGATTTCCTTCAAATAGATACTACAAATATTCTATTCATATGCGGAGGAGCCTTCAGCGGCCTAGACCGCATAGTAGAACAGCGCCTAAACAAAAAAGTAATAGGCTTTGGCGCAGAAGTAAAAACCAAAGACGAAAAAATCAAAGACGATATTCTACAGCAAGTACAACCCAGAGATCTACAACGCTATGGCCTAATCCCAGAAATGGTAGGCCGCCTACCAGTAATCGTAACCCTTAATAAGCTTGATGAAGACGCACTAATCTCCATACTAAGCCAGCCTCGCAACGCTCTAACCCGTCAGTATCAATATCTACTTGAAATGGACAATGTTCTACTAGAGTTCGAGGAGGATGCGCTAAGAGCCATAGCCCAAAAAGCGCTAGAGCGGGAAACAGGAGCCAGAGGTCTAAGAGCCATAGTAGAAAACATACTTACAGACATCATGTTCGACATACCTTCCAATAGCAAAATCGAACGCTGTATAGTAACCAGAGAAACAGTAGACTCCAATAAACCTCCAGAACTGGTATATAATGAAAATCGTCAACCTATACTACGCAAACAACGCAGAAGAAGACCGCGTAGGCCAGCAAGCTAATTTTACCTTTGAATCGAAGGGGTGCATTTATGCGCCCCTTTTTTATAGTAATGCCTCATTGCCAAATCATGCCACCGACTAATGTCGGGCCATAGGAGGAAAGCATATGCAAGTACCATCATCTAAATTTTTACAAAGCAAGAAACCCTGGCTTCAAAAACTGGTGACCAAGCTAAATGAAAACTTCACTTACGCCTCAGCCCTAGGCACCGATGTCATGGGCAAGCACTATTCTGTATCTGACAAAGTCACCAATATCAGCGATATTGGATGGGGCGAACGGGGTTTTGTAGTAAGAGTATATAACAAAGGGCGCTATTTCGAGTATGCCTTCAACGAGCTACCTGAGGAAGGTAGTGAAATAGAAGCGCTTGCAGTCCAGATAACAAAAGCTGCCAACATGCTATCTGGTGACGCATTTTTATACCCAGAGCCAAAGGAAGAAGCTATCACCCAATCCTTCCAAGGAGACATTGAAAAACTGCCCAACACCCTAGGCCCAGATAAAATCATTAAGCGCCTAACAGAAATAACTGAAAATATGCACAAGGTCACACCGCTTTTAGTGGATGCCTATGCGGCGATGAGCTATGCCCAAGTCTCAAAAATCTTTGTCTCAGCCAAGAAAGACCTGGAACAGCATTACCTCTGGTCTGAGGCATACATCGTCCCAGTTGCCCGCCGCGATGGCACAACGCGCGAGCTGTACAAATCCTTTTCAGGGCTAAAAGGCTTGGAAATCCTAGACGAAATCGACCAAAACCTAGAAGCTGTAGTACAAAATTGCTGCAAGCTACTAGACGCAAAACCTATGCCGCCAGGGGAATATGATGTGATCTGCTCCCCAGACGCAGTAGGCATTATCGCCCATGAAGCCTTTGGTCACGGGGTAGAGCTTGATATGTTCCTAAAAAACCGAGCCAACGCCAGTGAATATATGGGCAAGCCCGTAGCATCCTCGATGGTGCAAATGCATGACGGAGCAAAATCCGCACATCATGTATCCTCATATCTATTTGACGATGAAGGTAATCTTGGCGGTGACACAGTAGTTATAAAAGACGGCATACTTATGGCCGGAATATCTGACGCTCTAGCCGCCGCCCAGCTAGGCCTTGCCCCCACCGGCAATGGCAAGCGAGAAACATATGCTAGTAAAGCCTATAGCCGTATGACCAACACATTCTTCAAGCCAGGTACAGACAAACTGGAGGATATGATTAAATCTATAAAACACGGTTACTTAATAGAAGACGCAGAAAGCGGCATGGAAGACCCTAAAGACTGGGGGATTCAATGCATGTTCTCCTATGCCAGGGAAATCATTGACGGAAAGCTAACAGATAATCTGTTTGCCCCAGTGGTTATGACAGGCTATGTACCAGACCTTTTAAAAGCTATAGATATGGTATCCGATGACTTTGCATTCTCTGGTGCAGGAGGCTGCGGCAAAGGCCATAAGGAGTGGGTAAAAGTATCTTGTGGCGGGCCTTACATCAAAACGAAAGCCCGACTGGGCTAAGGAGGTAAAGTATGCTGGAATTATTATTGAAAACCCTAAAAACTTTCGATAACGTGGAATACCTAATCCAAGAAACCAAAACCCACAAAGTTGAGGGCTATAACATAAAAAAGCAATCTGAAATGAGCCGGGAAGTGGCATCTACACTGATTTCACTTACTCTATATGTAACCTTTGCAGAAGAAAAAAAGAAATATCGCGGCTCCTACAACGTCAATATCCACCCAGGCACCAGCCAAGAGGAGCTTAAAGAAATCATCTCCCAAGGAATATACGCGGCAGGATTTGTAAAAAACGCGTACTACCCTCTAGTATCCCCCACTCCATCCAAACCTGTAAGCACAAAGACCATAGATACTACCAAGGCCCTCGCAGACTTACAGGCCGTCTTCCACGCCTGCGACACCAACCCTGTAGGACATCTAAGCTTCAGTGAGTTTTTCATAACCCGCAGTGATATTCGCAGAATCAACTCCAATGGGGTGGACGTCACATATACTACCTACCAAGTTTTTGTAGAAACAGCAGTACATTGGCCAAGCCCATCAGGCAAAGAAATAGAAATCTACGAAGCCTACCGCTTTAGCCTAGATAATGTGGACACAGCATCCGACTATCTACAAAACCGTATCCAGGAGCTATTTACAGTAGCCGAAAAGAAAGCCATAGCCAAACCAACCCCATCCGTGGAAGATATAAATATCCTCCTTTCCGGAGAATGTCTATCCACTTTCTTCTCCTACTATAAAGATTGTGCCAACGCAAGAATGATTTATCAAGAGTTATCCACATTTAAAGAAGGCACTCGAGTTCAGGGCGCAGATAACTCTGACTTACTAACTTTAACTCTAGAGCCCTTAATGGAAGGCTCAGCATACAGCCGCCCTTACGACGAGCATGGTCAACCTCTGGAGGACCACATAGTCATAAAAGATGGCAAACTGCTAAAATACTGGGGCGATACCCGCTTCTCCAGCTATCTTGACATTACCCCAACAGGTAATATCCACAATATACACATAACTGGGGGCACCGCCACGGACGCCGATTTACGTAAAGGACCTTATCTGGAACTGGTTTCATTCTCAGATTTCCAAGCTAACGCTATAACAGGCGATTTCGGCAGTGAAATCCGCCTAGGGTTCTACTTCGACGGCAATAACATAACCCCAGTGACCGGCGGCTCCATTTCCGGCAATATGAATAAAATCCAAGACGGTCTTAAAATGTCTGCCCAGACAAGACAATATAATTCATATTTAGGGCCTGCTACTGTATGTATAAAAGGAGCTTCAATAAGCGGCGTAGAGAACTAATTCACATGCAAAAGCCCGATGGCATATTGGCCATCGGGCTTTTTTGATTGAAAAACATCTAATTTTTTGACAGGGATAGTATATAATGATAGTTTACTAAAGCTCAAATCTCTTCTTAGCTCCAGACATATCAAGAGCAAAAGCGATTATAAAGAAGAAAATAATACTGCCTACACCTTGAATCACTAATCCAGGTAAGGCCGCAACGCCACCAGCCCACCCATCAAATAAAAACATATTGGCCAAGAAATACAACCCTGTATTAATCCCCGCCGCCAAAAAAGGCGCTATCCGGTTGCGTATTGGGCCTAAGATACGCTCCCCATTACGGGAAAAGCACAACGCCATAAGCGGCTTAATCACAATAGTAAAAGGAAACCAAATAGGCCCTCTGGCTAGATTAAATAGTCCAGGCCCCAAAGCCGCAACAAACAAACTATAGGGAGCCGGAAGCAAAGTAGCCGCAACAAAAATCAAAGAATCCCCAAAATGAATAAACCCGCCAAATCCATTAGGTACACTAAACTGAAAAATAGCAAGAAAAATAAGGGCAATAAACATAGCCGAAATAACCAAATATCGAAGATGACTCTGCAAGATGATACCCCTTTACATAATATTTTCACACCTACATATTTCCTACGCCGACGAAGGAGGCACAAATTAGTATGAACATAAAAGACCCAACCCTATATCTAAACCGCGAACAAAGCTGGCTAGCCTTCAACGAGCGAGTACTGGAAGAAGCCCAAGACAAAACCAACCCTTTAATGGAACGCCTAAAATTTCTATCTATTACTGCATCCAATTTAGACGAGTTCTTTATGGTACGAGTAGCAAGCATTCTTCAAAACGAAAACCCCGCCCCAGACGCATCCGGCCTAACCCCAGAAGCCCAACTCGAGGCTATTTCCCGTAAGGCACACGAAATGATGACCAAGCAATACAATTGTTTCACCAGGAGTCTTCTTCCCGCAATGGAAAAAGAGGGTATATTTTTGAAGAACTATGAAGGTCTATCCCCAGCCCAAAAGGCCTACGCAGACACTTATTTCAACGATGTACTATACCAGATACTCACTCCTATGGCTATAGACCAAAGCCGCCCTTTTCCCACAGTAAATAATCGTGCAGTGTATATTTTTATTCAAATGGCAGCAGATGAAACCATGCCGGTACGCACAGTTGAATGGATTGAGGAAGAAGGCCGCTGGCGCATTGCCGAAGACAGTGGTCAAGGCTTATTATACGCTTTAGTGCAAGTACCAACTGTGGTACCGCGTATCGTAAAGCTGCCTTCACCGGAAGGCCAGCATCATTATATATTGCTGGAGCAGATTATCCTCGCCCATATCGGGCGGTTATTCCTAGGCCATACCGTCACCCGTACAGGCTTACTTAGAGTAACCCGCAACTCAGACCTAACCTTCGACGAAGAAGATACAGACGACCTTCTGCATGAAATGGCCAGATCCGTAAAAGACCGCCGCTGGGGAGACCCGGTACGGATAGAAATCTCCAAAGGCATAGGCAAAGCCGCCATAAGGACATTAACAAAACCTCTAAACCTAACCCCAGACAAACTGTATAACATAAGCGGCCCACTAGACCTTACAGCCTGGATGTCCTTCGCCAATTCTAAGGAATTTTCCCATCTTAGAAATATGCCCAAACCACAAAAACCCTCCCCTGACTTTCACAACCAACCAAGTATGTTCGATGTAGTCAAAAAAAGAGATGTGCTGGTGCATCATCCCTATATGTCCTTTGATTCTGTTGTAGCCTTTGTGAAAGAAGCCGCTGGAGATCCGCGGGTATTGGCTATTAAACAGACGCTATACCGGGTATCAGGCCAATCCCCAATAATTAACGCCCTGATACAAGCCGCGGAAAACGGAAAACAGGTAAGTGTACTGGTAGAGCTAAAAGCCCGCTTTGACGAAGAAAACAACATCAACTGGGCAAAGTTACTAGAAAAATCTGGCGTACACGTAATCTATGGCCTAGTAGGACTAAAAACCCACTGCAAGGTCTGCCTGGTAGTGCGCCAAGAGGATGACGCTATCCGCCGTTACATGCATTTTGGCACAGGCAACTACAACGAAACCACAGCCAAAATCTATACAGACACAGGTTTTTTCACCTGCCGTGAAACCTTCGGTCAAGATGCATCCAACTTATTCAATGTACTTACCGGCTATTCCAAAGCAACCCAGTGGCAAAAACTTGCCGTAGCTCCCGTTAATCTACGGGCCACATTTTTGCACCTAATAGAAGAAGAAATCCGGTTTGCAAAGGATGGTAAGCCTGCCAGCATCACCGCAAAAATGAACGCCCTTTCTGATATAGAAATGATTCAAGCCCTGTATAGCGCTTCCCAAGCCGGAGTCAAGATTCGGCTATTGGTGCGTGGCATATGCTGTCTTAGAGCAGGCGTAAAAGGAATAAGTGAAAACATAACTGTATCCAGTATAGTAGACCGATATCTGGAACATAACCGTATATATGTGTTCGGCATAGGCCGCACCCCAAAAGCATACTTAGCCAGCGCCGACTGGATGCCTCGCAACCTAGACAGGCGTGTAGAAGTGTTATTCCCAATAGAAGCGCCGGACTTACAAGAAGAAATAATAAGTGAACTGGAACTATCCCTATCTGATAATATAAAACGCCGCCAACAGCAGCCCGATGGTAGTTATGTAAAGCCCCCAAGAAGAGGCAAACAAGCAGTGCAATCCCAATTGGAATTGCACCGCCGAGTAGATAAGCGGTACAGCGACGCAACCGCTGCTGATAAGTTTAGCTTTTAAAACGTTAAAATACCCTAACAACATTTGACAATCTAGCCTTCAGAGCGTATAATCCGCGCTGGAATAAGACATAACAAAAAAGTCGGCCAAGGTCGGCTTTTTTGCTATATAAAAATATGATGGGGTGAAAGCATGGCAGATAAAAAAACTGTCCTGACTAAAGAAGGCCTGCAAAGACTAGAGGCTGAACTGCACGAACTAAAAATAGATCGCAGAAAAGACGTGGCTGGCAAGATAAAAGAAGCCCGCGCCCAAGGAGATCTTTCCGAAAACGCGGAATACGATGCCGCAAAGGAAGAACAGGCAGAAATAGAAGCCCGCATTAACACAATAGAAAAAATGTTAGCCAACGCCGAGGTAATAAGTGAAGAAGATATAGACAAAGACAGCATAGGCGTAGGCAGCAAGGTAAAGCTTCTAGATATGGAGTATAACGAGGAAATAGAATATTTAATTGTAGGCTCCACAGAAGCAGACCCAATTGGTGGGCGTATTTCCAATGAATCTCCGTTAGGAGTAGCCCTACTACGAAAAAACCGTGGGGAAACAATATCGGTAGAAGCCCCAGACGGCACAATCCAGTATAAAATACTAGATATTGTGTAATATGAAGGAGTAAGATATGAGCACAACTGAACAAACCCAAGATTTACAAGAACTACAAGAGCAACAGCGTATCCGCAGGGAAAAGCTAGCGGCCTTACAAGAGGCTGGGCAAGACCCTTTTTTACATGTGACCTACAACGTCACCGCCTACAGCCAGCAAATCCATAATAAATTCGAAGAACTAAGGCAAAACTGTAAGCGTAGCAGGGCGACTTATGACCAAGCGTGTCATGGGCAAGGCTTCCTTTATAGATATCCAAGACAAGGATGGCCGCGTCCAATCGTATGTACGACGTGACGATATTGGCGAGGATGCATATACCGCCTTCAAGCAATATGATATCGGCGATATAGTAGGGGTAACAGGAGAAGTCTTTCGCACCCAAAAAGGCGAAATCTCTGTCAAGGCTGATAGTGTCACATTGCTGGCCAAAAGCCTGCAAGTACTACCAGAAAAATATCACGGCCTAAAAGACCAAGAAGCCCGTTACCGCCAGCGGTATCTGGATTTAATAGTAAACCCGGAAATAAAGGATGTTTTCATAAAGCGTACCGCAATCTTGAAAGCCATCCGCAACTTCCTAGACGGAAGAGGATTTTTGGAAGTAGATACCCCTGTTTTGCAGACCGTATCCGCCGGAGCCGGGGGTAACGCGAAGCCATTCCTAACCCATCACAATACTCTTGACTTGGATATGTATCTGCGCATAGCGCTAGAACTTCCCCTAAAGCGCCTCATTGTGGGAGGCTTAGACCGGGTATACGAAATAGGCCGCTGTTTCCGCAATGAGGGAATGAGCACCAAGCATAATCCGGAATTTACAATGCTAGAGTTATACCAAGCCTATACAGACTACCATGGTATGATGGAGCTAACAGAGTCCATGTTTAGGCAAGTAGCTATAGACGTATTAGGCACAGCAATTGTAAAATCCGGTGGCTATGAAATAAATCTGGAAAAGCCATTCGCAAGGCTGACTATGGTAGAATCTGTACGCCAATACGCCAATGTAGACTTCGACCAAATCCCAGACCTAGAAGCCGCCCGCAAGGTAGCCAAAGAGCACCACATAAAATTCGAGCCTCATCACGGCAAAGGCAACATTCTAGAAGCCTTTTTCGATGAATATGTAGAAAAAAACCTAATCCAGCCCACCTTCATAATGGACCACCCAGTAGAAATCTCGACCCTAACCAAACGCAAGCCCGACAACCCAGAATACACAGAGCGATTCGAGCTTTTCATTATGGCTAGAGAGATAGGCAATGCCTACAGTGAGCTCAATGACCCAATAGACCAGCGCAGCCGCTTTGCCTACCAGGAAACCATGCGCGCCGCTGGAGACGATGAAGCATCCATGACCGACGAGGACTTTATTCTGGCACTGGAATATGGTATGCCGCCAACCGGTGGGCTAGGGGTTGGAGTAGATAGGCTATTTATGCTATTAACCGATTCGGATTCTATACGGGATGTTATTTTCTTCCCGACTATGAAGCCGAAAGAATAGCACCTCACAAATACAATTTTCTATAGGAAGAAAAAGCTGTTGATAATTGCTTACAGCAACTTATCAACAGCTTTTTTATCACTATATTCACCATTAACAGTGTTTTTATACTGAACATTATTTAACCCAGCTATGGATATAAGGTTTCCTAGTATATTCAATGGCGTAGAACTTCGCTCTTTATATAGATACACAACCATTGCCAGGACTATTGCAATAGTCTGAATAATAATCGCCGCAAAAAACGATATAAAAATAGTTTCGCTAATGTCAAGAATACTCACACCTTGAAGCACAATCAACACAACCGCAACAATCCACTGACCAACAAGAAAACTAAACATCATAACAGTTAAGCTCTTACGTTGGGAAATTTCTTTTTTCTCTTTATCCGACCAATCCGTATAAATGGCTGCAGCAGTATTTATAGCAGCCATAGAAACTTTATTGTGGATATCTGATACTTCACTCTCAGGATTTATCTGACTCTCAATAGCTATATTCGTATCTTGCTTCTTTGCGTCGGTTAATGCAGAAATCAATGTGTCAATAAGCTTAATATCTCCCATTATTACAATATCCCCAGATTATTTAATCTATTTCTTACTGCTGCATCAGAAACCCCCATATAACGTGCAGTCGCTGCTATATCAGAGGTTAGCGTATATACATGCCTTATAATTTTCTCAGGCATCAGAAGCACTGCCGCAAATGCATTGGCCGCTATCTCTTCTTCGCTTGTCCCCTGTGAAGAATAATCATCCCTAAAAGAAATATTTACAAACTTTGTTTCGTCAATATGGTTTAATATCTTGTGAGCTATTTCATGGGCTATGGTAAATCGCTTGCGCTCCATTGAATCGCCTTCTTCAACAAAGATTGCATACTCATCTCCGTTTTTTAATAAAAACCCAGAAACATCTGCTTTCTTCGTTATCTCTTCATATTCCTTCAAGGATTGAATTACAACACTAATTCCCATTTTTTGCAATATAGTATTCAAATCTGTAGCAAAAGATCTCCTAAAAATAGAATCTGTTGGATTAAAATGCTCATCATAGAGCTGAGATGCTTTCTTTTCAGCATCTTGCCTACTTACAATTTTTGTCATAGCTTCAACCTCCTTTATCGAAATATTTAAACTAATTACTAGGCGCCTATTGAAAATAAAAGGCATGTCCACTGTCATTTTATCACCTTCATAAAAAAAAGTCATCTATCCCAGTGCTTTTTATTTGTTAGTATTTCATGTTTATGAAAAATGTAATCCCATTAGACTATCATATTTAAAATTGAACTTTATCTTGATTAATCTCAATAGCTTCATATACTAAATAAAAAATATGTATAAGGGGTGTATTATGAGAACAGACAACGAACTAAAACAACTGCTAACCCAGATAAAGGACAATGACTACAGCCTGCCAGCCGAGATTGATATGGAAAGCATAATCGCCGATATGCTGAAATATGTCGGCCATACCGACGGAGAACTTCGCGATGGGCTGATATACTCCACTTTTGGCGAGTGGGCAGATAGAGGAACTATATCACCAACTCAAATGAAACATGTACTGGATACTTCTCTTAAAGAATCCCATTTATTTTTCGGTGTTGGAGAAAGAGGTACAGACTCCGTATTTACGCGGGCATTTTCATCTTTATTGGTGGCATTGACACTTGCTATGCATGATGAAGCACCATTTTTGATGGATAAGGATATCCGGGAGATTAAAGAAGTGGTTATGCGCTATGTAGGCATGGAGAAAGATTATCGTGGCTATGTTGACGGTAAGGGCTGGGCCCATGCTGTGGCACATATCGCTGACGCTCTATTCAATATTGCCGGCTGTGGCAAAGCCGTTGATATTGAAGGGGAGTATAATATAGGCCGTGATGGTTTACTGGAAGTATTGGAAGCAGTTAAACTTCTTATATGCAATAACGAGTTTGTATACCAGGCCGAAGAAGATGAGCGCCTGGCAGCCGCTTGCATGGTAGTTATTTGGCGTAAGATTTTGACCAACGAGGATATAATCAACTGGATAGATAGCTTTGAGCTTAAGAAAATGAACTGGGGCGGCTCTATACCCGGAGATTATTATCTTCGCGTCAATAAAAAACATTTCATCAGAAGCCTATACTTTAAACTGCTGGCAGATGGGAATTATGAAGAAATATGCACTCATATCCTTGGTCTTCTGTTAGAAAAAGAGGACTAGCCTTCATCACTAAGCAATTTAAAGGAGGAGCCTTTATGATTCTGGCATCTGAAAAAGGTTTTATATTACAAACTTGTGACACAACCTATATTTTCCGCACAACACCCTATGGTCACCTAGAGCATATCTACTACGGCCAGTGCCTTAAGTCCCCAGATATAGAGGCTCTAAGCCACAAACGCACAGCCCAAGCCGGTTCCACAGTGGCCTACACCCAAGACGACCTAAACTACAGCCTAGACCGTATCCCGATGGAATGGTCTGGCATAGGAAAAGGAGACTACCGCCATTCCCCGGCAGAAATAAAAATGCCCGACGGCAGCTTCGTAAGTGACTTCATATACCAAAGCCACGAAATTAATGAAAACACTCTAACAATCCATCTAAATGACAACAACGTACAGCTAATCCTAACTTACACAGTTTACGAAACCGCCAACGTAATCACCAGACGCGCCCAACTTACAAACAACGACTCACGCCCAATAACAATCCGCCGCCTAGCAAGCCTAATGCTGGACATGGCCGCAAAAGAAATCTACATCCTAACCACCTTCGATGGCGACTGGACAAAAGAAGCCCACCGCCACGACAGGCCCCTACAATACGGCATGTTTATCAACGAAAGCCGCACAGGGGCCTCAAGCAATAAACACAACCCTGGCTTCCTACTGGCAGAACCGGACGCCGCCGCTTGCAGAGGCAGTGTCTACGGCTTCAACCTAATATACAGCGGCAACCACATGAGCTATATAGAGCGCAACAGCCACGAACTAGTAAGAATAGGCATAGGCATAAGCCCCCACTGCTTCGAATGGGAGCTAAAACAAGGTGAAACATTCCAGACGCCTGAAGCAGTAATGACCTACAGCAACCAAGGCTACAATGGAATGAGCCGCAATTTCCACAATTTCATCAACAACCACATAATCCCGGAAGCATGGCGCATGAAGCCCCGCCCGATAAAATACAACTCCTGGGAGCCATGTTTCTTCAAGTTCACGGAGTCAAAGCTAGTACGCCTAGCAAGGCAAGCCAAAAAGCTAGGCATGGAGCTATTTGTACTAGACGATGGCTGGTTTAAAGGCCGCGACAACGATAGCGCAGGCCTGGGAGATTACGAAGTAAATAAAAAGAAATTTCCCAGAGGCCTAGCCCGCTTCGCCAATAAAATAAGGAAAATAGGCCTAGACTTCGGCATATGGTTCGAGCCGGAAATGGTAAACCCAGACAGTGACCTATACCGCGCACACCCGGAATATGCCGTACAAGGCGCAACCATGGGCCGCAATCAACTGGTTCTAGACCTAACCAACCCAGATGTGAGAGACTACATCGTAGACTCTGTTTCCCGCATAATAGATGAAACCGATGCAGCCTATGTAAAATGGGACATGAACCGCCACATAAGCGAATTCCCAAATGGCAGATTCTTTCACGAATATATATTAGGGCTATACGATGTACTGGAGCGAATCTTCACCCCAAGACCGCATGTACTACTAGAAAGCTGCTCATCCGGAGGCAACCGCTTCGACCTGGGGATGTTACGCTACTCCCCGCAAATCTGGACATCAGACAATACCGACCCGGTATGCCGCCTGGAAATCCAAGGCGGGCTATCATATCTATATCCTCCCTCCACAATGGGCGCCCATGTATCCGATGCCCCCCATCAACAAACCCTGCGGGAAACACCTCTATCAACCCGCTTCAATGTAGCCTGTTACGGAGTGCTGGGCTACGAAATGGATTTACGCCACCTATCCCCAGTAGAACGTAAAGAAATCAAATCCCAAATAGAGTTTTACAAGCAACACCGCATGACCTTCCAATACGGCAACTTCAAAAGACAAGACACCCCCAAAGATAATAAAACCCTATGGGTATCCCAAGACAAAAACACAACCATAGCAGGCCTATTCCAAGGCACTGCCAAAGTCTCGGAAGGTGCTGACACTCTACGCATACCAAATCTAGACCACACAAAGCGCTACAAAGTAAAAACCCGCCCACAGCGCCTATATATAAAGCGCTTCGGCGGCCTGGTAAAGCATATAATGCCGATAGCCCTCAACCCGTCAGGCCTAATACTACTCCTAGCAAACCGCTACCACGCCCTAATAGACTGTGTAGAAGAATATGAATGTGGCGGGGATACCCTAGAAGCCGGAGTACTGCTAAACAACCAATTCAACGGCACCCACTACAACAACAAAACCCGCCTACTTGGCGATTACGGCTCAAACTTATATGTTGTTACTCCAAGCTAACATAAAATAATTCATTATGCCCCGATGATTTTGAAAAAAGCTGAAAGGATGTAGGTATGATAAGGGTTATGACAGTTTCAGATATACCCCGCGTAGCGGAAATTCACGTATTCGGCTGGCGCTGCGCTTATAGAGGATTTGTGTCAGACGAGCATTTGTTTAACAATATGCAAGTATCAAAGCGGATAGAGAGATTTACACAACACCTAAACGATAAGGACAATACGTTAGACAGCTATGTCTTCGATGATGGCATAATAAAAGCTTTCTTGACCATAGGCCCCTGCCGAGATGAAGACAAACCCTCGGCCTTCGAGCTATGCGGATTATATGTAGACCCATGCTTCCAAGGCGAAGGAGTAGGCACCAAACTAGCCCTATATTGCGAAAAAATAGCCGCAGAACGCGGCTTCAAAGAAGTCATACTATGGACTTTTGAACAAAACCCCGTATCCAGAGCCTTTTATGAAAAACTAGACTACAAACTCGACGGTGCAACAATGATTGTAGAGTCTGTTGGGGCCCAAGGAGTGCGATATTCCAAAAATATATAACAAAACCCCTCACAACCAGGAAAATCCCGGCTGTGAGGGGCAACAAATTCTACATATTATTTAAATTCTTTGCTGGCAGCGTTCATAGAAGATGAGCGCATCGTGATTTTTTTAATAGGCATCTTGTCTTTAAGCAGCTCGTAGAACAACTCGCATAAGTTTTCGCAGGTGGAAACCTTCTTAGTAACCACGATTCTATACTCAGGATACGACCATGCAAGAGGATGGTCGATTTTTTTAAGGGGCACACAGTGCTTAGGGTCATTTACAATCCCTTCTTTTTCATAAACGGCAAGGATTGCATCAAGCAGCGGGTCACCTTCTTGGAACAAGCTTGCATGGTGGAAGTGATCTAAAACCTCCCATGCCTTCTTCACCCCACCCTTACAAGAATGGGCAAACCCAGTTACTGGGTCCACAACATCCTCAAGTTCGATAGTAAGTAAGCCAGAGTGCCCGTGGAGATGCTTTGCTTCTCTTTCCCAGTTCATAAAGCGGTGTGCATACTGAAAATCAAGATTTACGATTGAGGTGTACATGTTTTTCTTTTCCATAGTTATGCTCCTTTTAAAATGGCAGCGGAACCACCTTTATTTGATATTAAATACTATATAGCATTTAATATCTTTAGTCAAGCACTTTTTTCTCTCACTATCAAAGTAATAATAACTATATAAGGAGCAAACAATACCAAAGATGGAAGCAAAAAAATAAACTAAAAGACACAAGCCTCCATAGAAGCTCTGTAAAAAAAATCACCTCTAATCCAAATGTAAAAAAATAGTTGGCCCCCTCAGCAATCATAGCAACTCTGAACACTTTGTTGACCATGTGTATAACACCAGTTAGAGCCACCCCATTATACTTCATCAAATAATATACTATTCCCTAATGCCATTTATATCCATGTAATGTGACTTGTTCTTTAACCTCGTCAAGAGTTTGTTCGATGCGTACTAAATAATCAGTTATTTCGCTTCTGCCAGTCGAATCTACAATTAACTCAAGCATATGCTGAAACTGCGGTGCATAGATATCCAATGAGCCCTTAGCCTTTATTAGTTTTTTTTCTACTGATGTCAAGTCTTGCTTTACTTTTTCCGGCCTTTTTTTATTTGTACCAAGGTATTCATCTGCAAGATTTACTCTTGTTCCATACTCTGAAACCCTTTTAAACAGCGCATCAGTGGTACCCTGTGTTCCAGGGAATCGACTAGACCCTCTTTTGGGCGTGTTTGTGGTTTTAAAGTTAATGATCTGATGTTTAGTTGCCTTGCAGTCTTTATTTCTACATCTTCCTGTTAGAAAGAACACTTTACTGCCACAATAGCATAATCCATGAGCGATGCATCTAAGACTTTGCTCCATTCTTCTTTTGGCTTCTTCGGCAGCCATAGCCTCATCCCTTTGAGCTTTTTCCTTTGCTGCCCTTTCTTGTTCCCAAAAAGCCAGAGTCTTATTTTGGACTATAGAATTGAACGATTTTAATAAATGGTAAGCCTCCCTCCAGCCATCCACAAGCCGTTGTAGAGCATCTTCCTTTGTTTCGCCGTTATGACTTCGTGGTTTTAAGCGCTCTTCCAGCTTTTTGCGATCCTCTATAACCCAGCTGTAATACTCAATTTGCCTACGATACTCAGTATCAGCATGCAATAATGCCATATAATAGTAGTAATATGATTTGATGGGGTAATAATACGTTGCCAAATCTGCTTCGCTTTTCACATAAAGAGTTGCACACAGCATGCCTATATATGCCGGCGAATAGTTCGGGTAACTATTTATAATCGCTTCAAAGCAAGCCTCGGCTCCTTTGAAGTCCCCACTGACCAGACAGTGGTGTCCATTTCTTTGCAAATCATCAACACTAAAATGTCCCATTTATGTCCCTCCACATAAATTATGCTATACCGAAGCAATAAATTTCTGTCTTAGTGGCTCAAGCTCCTGGACCACTGCTTCCAAAGCAGCAGGGATATCAATGTTTTGGGGGCATTGTGGTGTACAAATACCACAGCCGATACATTTGTCAAAACCTTTACCATCCCGCGCAAGCTTACCATAGCCTATTCCGGCTCTAAACTCATTGGGAAATAGTTTAAACTGATTATATACCTCAAATATCCTGGGGATATCCACACCTGTAGGGCAGTCCATGCAGTAACGGCAGTATGTGCAAGGGACAGTCTTGGTGTTAAGCATAATCTCACGAGCCTGTACAATCATAGCGGCTTCCGCTTCCGTCAGCTTGTCGGCAGAAAGGGCAAATGTACGGATATTCTCCTCAACTTGCTCCATATTAGACATTCCAGAGATAGTCACAGCTACATTGGCCTTATCCCGGCACCACCTAAGCGCCCATCCGGCAGGGGTATATTTATCCCCCTCAAAGCCATCCATGATATCCAGTACCGCCTGAGGCGGCTCTGCAAGATAGCGGCCTCGTACAGGTTCCATAACCATACATGGGACGTTGTGCTTTTCCATAATGTCATAAAACTTCCCGGTTTCAATCATTATTTCATCTACATAATTGTATTGAATCATTGCAAAATCCCATTCGTAGTTATCAAAAAGCCGCTTGAAGGTATCATAGTTTCCGTGGTAGGAAAAACCCAGAAACTTAATCTTTCCAGCCTTTTTTTGTGCCTTTAAGTAATCGTAAATCCCGTGTTGGTCTATAAGATGATAGCGGTCTTCACCCAGGCCATGAATCATATAAAAATCGAAATAATCCACTCGGCAATCTGTAAACTGCTGCTCAAATATCTCTATCATTGCTTCTTTGGAGTCAATCTTCCACGTAGGCAGCTTGGTGACGTAATGGTAGCTGTCTCGCGGATATTTCTTCAATGTTTCACCCAAAAATACCTGGGACTCCCCGCCATGGTACGGATGCGCTGTATCAAAATAATTGACTCCGGCCTCGTATGCCCTGTCTATCATCTTTGCAGAGATATCCCAGTCAATTTTGCCATTATCCAAGGTTGGCAGGCGCATTGCCCCAAAACCCAGTTGAGAAATTTCTACCCCAAGACGCTTGTCATATACCTTTTTTACCTTCATGTTGTCTCCTCCTTATTTTTCTTCCTATATAGCCATATTTAAATGCAATGTATATTATTGCTGTGATTGGAAACTGTAAATTAAAGAAGCAATAGCTTTAATACTCAAGTGGGGCGATATAATCATGTGCTTGCGGGATTACCTGGCGTTGGACAGAACAAAACTAGCTAATCAAAGAACCTTTTTAGGATATATTCGCACATTTATATCCCTTTTAGCTTCCGGGGTTGGCTTTATAAGGTTTGTGGATATTGATATTGCACAATATGCTGGCATTGTACTTTGTTTTGTATCCCCGATATTTTTTATAGTGGGTACGTATAAGTACTTATCTATGAGAAAAGAAATCGCATCCCTTGAAAAGAGCAGTACCTAAATCAGCTCTAATTTCCATGCACTTATTAATCGCTCTGTACTCCACGCGGCATTGGCAGGGCTGGTTGATGGCAAGCAAACTATTGGTAGCGCAAGATTGAGACGACAGCATTGTTTGTAAGCTTCCTTGCCATTACATAATATTTTTTTTATGGGTTTATCACTAATAAATGCACCAATATCATTACAGTCCGGATTTTTTATCGACGAGTCGGCTGAGCCTTTAATTTCACAAGCTGCCAACACATCCCATATTGCAATGCCGTTTTCTAATAGTAGTTTCTTTTTGTCCTCAACTGATTGAGGTATCTCTTGCTTGAGACATCCTGCCAGCACTTGCCAAAAACGATTGCGGGGATGTGAGTAGTAGAACCCAACCGCACGTGATTGTACACTTGGCATGGTTCCAAGTATCAAAATATTTGAGAACTCGTTTGATATTGGGTTGAAGGAATGGACAACAGAGGTAATTTTAATTTCCATGACTTAAGAGTCTCCTATCTCAAATATAAAATATATTGGTTCATTAGACCTCTTTCGAAATCACGCTTTATGATTTCGAAAGTAGGTTTCATTATAAGTCTTTTGCTTCTTCTGAAATCACGCCTTTTGATTTCAGAAGAACTCTATTGCTTACTCTAATCTATCCCCTGCTAAAAATCAATTTTTGCATAAATCTGCCTTGCAATGAACAGCGAAACAAAGAAAGCAATCCCTGATATAGTGATATTCAATGATGTAATAACCATCTCAGGCAGCCCCAAGTTGTTACCACCTATCAAAATTGCAGAGTTAATTGCAGCGGCAACACACGTGCACATAACAAACAATCCTTGCAAACTACGTTGTCCAAGCTTTGTATAAGCCAAAGGGTAAAGCAACGCAGACATAATTAAAATTGTACCAAGCACGGTCGCATGATAAGAAATCCCTGTTGACAACATTGAGCCAATAGAACCTTCATGCAAAATAAAACGTATCCCTGAAATTACAACAAAAATGGGGATTCCTAGCAATGAAGCAAGAAGTACACCAAGGTAAGGAGCAGTAGCAACTTCTTTTCTTTTTATGGGCATAGCCACTTGAAATTGATCCCATAGCGGTGTCCCCTCGCTTTTCATAATGACAACATAAGCGGGGCCGCCAGAAATCAAAAGCGGAAAAAGAGTTTGGCTTATCAAATAATTATCAGCAATAAGGGACAAAATACCCACCGCCAAGCCAAATAATAAAGCGAACGCCAAATCTCCTCTGGCGGAATAAAACGCATATTTTAATAAACCCAATAACGGTCTTCTATTATTCATCACTATTTCTCCCCTTTCACAAGCATAAGCATAATTTCTTCAATGGTAATGTTATCTATAACAATATCCAGATATTTTTTTGCGGCGGTTTGCTTATCAGAAATAAGTACATCAATCTGATAATCGTATTTTCTGTACGCAAGCATATCTTCCTTGTCAATTTGCTCAAACTGCACGGCCTTACACCGCATAACACCATAATTGTAAAGCAGGCTATCCTTGGCTTCACTGAAAATAATACTTCCGTCATGGATAAAGGTTATATAGTCGGCTACTTTTTCAAGGTCGCTGGTTATGTGTGACGATAGCAAAATAGAGTTGTTTTCATCTTGAACAAAATCCAAAAAAACATCCAAAATATCATCACGCACAATGGGGTCTAATCCGCTTGTAGCTTCATCCAAAATCAACAGCTTAGGGCGGTGAGAAAGCGCTACGGCAACACCTAACTTCATTGCCATTCCTCTTGAAAATTCCTTTATCTTCTTTTTTTCGGGAAGTTTGAATTTTTTTAAGTACTCCTTAAACAAGGCATTATCCCATTTCGAGAAAATATGCCGCATAGCGGCAGATATTTTTGTTGGTGTCAGATGTGCCGGAAAAACATTTGAATCATATACCACACCAATATCATCCCGAATATCGGTACTGCTATCAGTCATATCACGGCCAAAGATTTTGACCGTTCCGCTATCTTTTATAAGGGTATTAAGAATACAGCCTATTGTAGTGCTTTTCCCTGCACCGTTTTCGCCTACAAAGCCCATGATTGAGCCGCTTGGTATAGAAAACGATATATCGTCAAGCCGAAAATCCGAGTTTTTATACTGCTTAGACAGTCCTTGAACTTCTAAAATGTTACCCATTTTAATCCTCTCCTTGATAGAATATTTTCAGCATATCGACAAGCGTATCAACAGGAATATCGTATGTCCGCCCAATATCTGCGGCTTGTTGTAAATATTCCTCTGCTCTGCGTTGCTGCTCTTCTTTAACAAAGTCTTTATTCTGTGCCGATACAAAGCTACCACGCCCAACAGTGGTTTCTATGAATCCGTCACGCTGCAAACTTTCATACGCGGCTTTAACTGTAATCATGCTTACCCGAGTTGACTTTGCCAATGCCCGCATTGACGGAAGCACTTCACCAGTCTTAAGCTCCCCACTCATTATCATTCCCTTTATCTGGCTACTGATTTGGTCGTAGATGGGCTTACTGGTATTGCTACTTATGATAATGTCCAGGGGAATCCCTCCTTTGCAACTCATATGTGTATGTTTTATATATACAATATACTATGTTATCAATTCGACTGTCAACAACCCTTTATTTCGAATTAATTCGCTATAATACTAGAGACCCAATAAAAAAGGCGTAGGAGAATGGATTAATCCATCTCTCCTACGCCTTGCCGTTTCATACGGATTCCAAATAAAATCATATGCTTTTCCAAAATGGAAAATATCAACGCTTCAATGATTTTTTCATTTTGTAAAAGCGACTTTTAACTTGGAATCCGTTTCAGTACTTGTTATCTTGTTGCAGATGCAATTTCTGCAAAACTATTATCTATAAGCATATCAAATGGCGCCCGCTGGGTCAGTTCCCCCGCAGCTTCCATTACCCTTTGCATACGGTCAAAGGATTCATAAGTTATCGTTGGAACAGATGCAAAGGCCTCTATTTCCTTATATCTAGCAATCGCACTTGCCATGATAATGGGGTCAGCATCTGGGAAAAACGGCCTTATAACTTCCGCTATACGTTCCGGTGTGTTTTCCATTACCCACTGTTGGCCTCTTGCTATTGCATTTGTGAAGCCTTGAATCACTTCAGGATTACTCTCGATAAAACTGCCAAGGGCATAATACGCTGTATAGGGGATTGCGCCTGAGGCTTCTCCTACGGATGCAATAACAAAGCCACGGCCTTCAAGTTCTAGCGTTGATGCTACCGGCTCAAAGGCAGTAACAAAATCTCCAGTGCCCCCTAGAAAGGCACTTACCATCGCCGCGAATTGGATGGTGGTGTTGAGCTCTACATCTATACCGGGGATAAGCCCATTCTGACTTACTACATATTCAAGTACCATATAGGGCATACCGCCTCTGCGGCCTGCCAGTACATAGCTGCCACGGATATCTTCCCATGTAAAATCCGGATTTGGCTCACGTGCTATTAAGAAGGAACCATCCCGCTGGGTTACTTGCGCAAACACTACTGCAAAATCAGCCCTGCCTTGATTGAAAACATAAAGTGCTGCTTCCGGCCCCGAAAACCCTATATCTACAGCGTTTGTGAGTAGGGCTGTCATTACCCTATCTGCGCCATCGCTAGTGATTAGATCTATTTCCAGACCTTCATCTTCAAAGAAACCTAGCTCTATTGCGGCATATTGGGGGGCGTAAAACACTGAGCGTGTTACTTCGCTTACTCTTACAACTGTAAGTCCCTCTTCTTCTGTACGGCTGCAACCTGCTAACATAATGATAGCAACAGTTGTGATTAAAACAAATGCGATAACCTTTTTCATAACGCACTCCATTTCCTTTCCCTACTTTTTATGACTAAAAATCTTCATAACGAAACTTTCTAAAAGCACAATGCCATAATATAAAACCGACGCCAGAACAGCCAAGATAAACACACTAGTCATCACCAGATCCATCTGGAAAACTTGCCCGCCGTATACAATCAAATATCCAAGGCCTGCCCTCGAAACCAAAAACTCCCCGGCAATTACCCCTACAAGTGATAGCCCGATATTGATTTTTAAGCAATTGAACAGCGTCGGCAGATTGGATGGAAAGACAATTTTAACAAAGGTCTGGATTCGGCCAGCACCAAATGTCTTTGCCATTTTTATTAGCTCTGCGTCTGTATTTTTAAAGCCGTTTAGCATTTCCATAATTGTGACAACCAGAGAAATAGCAAGGGCCATTACAATAACTGCCTGCATACCTGCACCTACCCAGATAATAATCACTGGGCCAAGTGCTATTTTAGGCAGCGCATTAATAACAACCAAATAAGGGTACAAGACTTTCGACAGAAAGCCCGAATACCATAACGCAAGCGCAATAAGATTGCCCAGTATTACGCCAATCGCAAACCCCACTATGGTTTCAAAAAATGTTACACCTATATGCAGCAGCAGATTGTTATTTCTAAAATCGGTAACAACCCTTAAAATGCGAGTAGGCTGAGACATAATAAAGCTGTCGATTATGCCTACTCGCGCCAGCGCCTCCCATAGGAAAATAGTAATAAACAATAGGGAAAACTGGCAAACAAGTGTCATAATCTTTTGTCTGCGATTTTTTACGAGATATTTTCTACGCTGAGAAGAGACAGCGCAAATTATTTGTTTATTCATGGACATCAAGCTCTTTCCAGATAAGGTTAAAGTATTCCCGGAAAAGAGGATCATTTCTCCGCTGAAGCGGCGACATGATTTCTGATCTGGAGAACTCAATTTTTATATCTCGGCTAATACTTGCCGGTCTTTTCGTAAGTACAATAAGCCGGTCGGCCATACTGATACCATCGGATATGTCGTGAGTTACCAATATCGCAGGTATTTTTACACGCTTTATTATGCCGTAAACATCATCGGTAACCGCAAGGCGTGTTTGGTAATCCAGAGCCGAAAAGGACTCATCAAGAAGTAAAAGTCCCGGCTTCGCAGCAAGGGTACGGATTAGAGCCGCACGCTGGCGCATCCCACCAGATAGCTGCGAGGGACGCATATTGCGGAACTCCCATAGGCCGTATGTTTTTAGTAAATCATCGGCATAATCCACCGTTGCATTACAAAGCATTTTACGTATTTCAAGGCCTAATAATGTGTTGCTTCGGATTGTTCGCCAATCGAGAAGATTATCTTTTTGTAACATGTAGCCTATCTTGTCGGTTACACCCTTTACAACGTGCCCCCCTACCCTTACTTCACCGCTTGTTGGAGATTCAAGACCGGAAATAAGTGAAAGCAAGGTAGTTTTACCGCAGCCAGAAGGCCCTATAATTGAGATGATTTCTCCCTCATTAACTGTAAAATTAATGTCTTTAAGTGCTTCAACCTCGCCATTTTCAGCTTGGTAAGTAAGGGAAACACTTTTTAAACAAAGAATCTCACCCATAGCATCTGCCCCTTTTTTAGAAGCTGTATTCAACTTCGACAATGACGCATTTGCGCGGCGGAATTTCGCAGATTGAGGAGGTGGTTTCGCCGCTTGCCAATAAGGCAAGCAAGAAAACGCCGACGAAGAGCTGCGAAATTCCGACCGCAAAGGCGGCGTTGGCGGAGTTGAATACAGCTTCTTAGTGAATTAATTCGAAATCAGCCCCGCCTGTCGGTCAGAACGCCCCGTGCAACAGCGCGGGGCTTCCCTCCGTCGGAACTGTTTCTCATTGAATTCACTATAGGATATGCTTTTCGCATAGAACTTGTTCATATGGGGACGCTAACTAAAAGGAGCTGATTAAATGGAAGCAAAGAATAATAACTTATCTGCTTTGCCTATTATGGCTATGAAAGAAATACCAGAACCCAACCCCAATGCCGCAAAGATTACAGCATTGGTGAAGGAAGAAGGGAAAGTAACGGGATATCAACTTTCTACCGGCCAAGTACTTGATAAGGAAACGGGTGTCGCTCTTGCAAAACAGGGAGGAATAAAAGGCGTAGGCATTTCCGAACGAAACGGAAATGAATATCTGAAATCAATCCCTGATGGAACAGAGAGTAATAATTTAAGCAATTTGCCATCAATTTCTATGTAAATTTCAACCTGCCTATTTGATGATACTTTCAATATCAATTTGCCCCGATGATTTTGAAAAAAGCTGACATCTATACCCGTTGGAAGAGCCCCCCGCATATGATACATCTATAACTATGTGCGGGGATTTTTTATGGATTTAAGAACAAGAAAAATCGGTATTGTCCTCTCTGGCGGTGGCATACGCGCTACTATCTACCATTTAGGTGTACTAAAATGGCTGGCGGAAAATAATCTTATGGAAAGCATTACTTACATATCATCAGTCTCTGGCGGAAGCCTATGCGCCGGGCTAATATACGCCCATAACAATAAAAAATGGCCCGGAAGCAGACAATATCTCGATCGAGTGCTGCCTAATATTGAAAAAGTTATTATGGGCAGTGATATTCAGATTTCTGCCATTTTGCGGATGTTTCCTTTTTGGATGCATCGCAGGGTAAATCTTTTGGCTAAGGTCATCGGCAAAAAATGGGGCGTTAAAGGCACCATGGCCGATCTAGGGCAGACTCCCGTCTGGTGCGCCAATTGTACTACATATGAAACAGGGAAACGCTTTGGTATTACACAAGATACGATGGGTGATATTTTCATAGGATATGCAAACAATCACAAATTACCTATATCAGATGCCATGGCTGCATCGGCTGGCCTTCCATTTTTAATCGGCCCTTATGCATTAAGGCGAGATAAGTACTCATGGAATGCCTCAACATTTGAGCCAACTATAGGGGCGGGTGATAGACGCATCCCCAGTGGTCGTAATTTTTTCTTATGGGATGGTGGTGTGTATGATAACTTGGGATTGGAAGCTTTATTTCATATCTCAGACCGCCCATCCGGGGGGCATCTGTCCCAAGGAATAGATTATATTATCGTCAGCAATGCAGGAACCACAAGCCGTTTTAGGCGACGCGGGTTTTCCTCCAGCCTACGGCGGCTACTGGATATTGCAATGGATCAGGTAGGTATTTTGCGTATCCGAAGCATAGTCGGGCATATTCGTCAAGAGAATAACGGCATGTATCTCCAGATAGGCGATAGTGCTTCCCGTATCCTGCGTAATTTAGATATTGACTCTGAGGTCATAAAGCAAATCATCTCTGAAAGCCTTCCAGAGCACCAGGCAACTTTTGCAAGGAACTATAACACAACCCTTCGCAGGCCATCAAAAGCAGATTATCGTGTTATTTTGCGACACGGTTATGAGGTTGCTAAGATTGTGTATTTATCAACAAAAATGAGGAGGATAACAACATGAATGGAAATTCGAAATGCCCAGTTACAGGCAACACAAGTAGCCCCAACTTCACAAAAGGCAGAGCTACCATCAAAGACTGGTGGCCAAACCAACTTGACCTAAGCGTGTTACATCAGAACTCATGCCTAAGTAACCCTATGGGTGAGAGATTTAATTACATCCGAGAATTTCAAACCCTTGATTTGCAGGCAGTAAAGGATGATCTTACTGCGCTAATGTATGACTCTAAAGAGTGGTGGCCGGCAGACTTTGGCCATTATGGGCCTTTCTTTATAAGGATGGCATGGCATAGTGCCGGTACATATCGAACCATGGATGGCCGCGGCGGGGCAAGAGACGGCACTCAAAGATTTCCACCACTAAATAGCTGGCCGGACAATGTAAACCTGGATAAAGCAAGAAGGCTACTATGGCCAATAAAGAAAAAATACGGCAGAAAACTATCATGGGCAGACCTGATGGTTCTTGCCGGCAACTGTGCTATCGAATCCATGGGGCTAAAGCTCATCGGGTTTGCCGGCGGCCGGGAAGATGTATGGGAACCCCAAGGGGACATTTACTGGGGGTCGGAAAATAAATGGCTGAGCGATGACAAAAGATATTCTGGCGACAGACAGCTAGATAATCCTCTTGCTGCGGTACAAATGGGCTTGATTTATGTAAACCCAGAGGGGCCGGACGGGCAGCCAATTCCGGCCAAATCGGCAAATGATGTCCGTGAGACATTCGCAAGGATGGCAATGAACGATGAAGAAACGGTTGCACTGGTGGCAGGAGGTCATACATTTGGTAAGGCTCACGGTGCGGCACCGGCTACTTATTTAGGCCCTGAACCTGCGGGTGCCCCTATTGAAGAACAAGGACTGGGATGGAAGAACAGCTTCGGCACAGGCAATGCAGGTGATACGATTGGAAGCGGAATAGAAGGTGCTTGGAAACCCAATCCGACTACATGGGATATGGGCTATCTAAGAGTCCTTTTAAAATATGAATGGGAACTGACAAAAAGTCCGGCGGGGGCATATATTTGGCTTGCGAAAGACTGCTCAGATGAAGATATGGTAGCAGATGCCCATGACCCCACAAAAAAACATCGCCCTATGATGACCACCGCGGATCTATCCCTTAAATTTGACCCAATTTATCAAAAGATAGCAAAAGACTATCTGGCAAACCCAGAAAAATTTGCTGCGGCATTTACAAAGGCGTGGTTCAAACTTACCCACAGAGATATGGGGCCTACTTCCTTATATTGGGGAGAAGACGTACCCAAAGAAGAATTTCTATGGCAAGACCCTATACCAAAAAAAGAAGGATATATTGTAAACGACCGGGATATAGAGGAACTAAAAGACCAGATAGCAAATACCGGATTAACAGAAGCCAGATTAACAGTATCCCAGCTTATAAGAACCGCATGGGCAAGTGCCGCGTCTTTTAGAGGCTCGGACCGAAGAGGCGGAGCCAATGGAGCACGCGTCAGACTGGAGCCGCAGATATCTTGGGAAATCAATCAGCCGGATCAGCTTAAAGTAGTGCTGGAAAAATATGAACAGATTCAGCAAGATTTCAATGCAAGCGGCAGATACATATCTCTCGCCGACCTGATTATTCTTGGCGGGGCTTATGGCATTGAGCTTGCGGCCGAAAATGCCGGAACACCTATAAGTGTCCCGTTTACACCGGGAAGAACAGATGCCTCCCAAGAGCAAACGGATATCGAGTCCTTTGGCGTATTAGAGCCTCTTTATGACGGTTTTAGGAACTATCAGAAACAGGATTTTTCTTCCTTGCCAGAAGAACTGCTTATTGATAGAGCGCAGCTATTAAACCTGACAGCACCGGAGATGACAGTACTTCTTGGCGGGTTGAGGGTTTTGTTTAACAATTACGGTCATTCACTGCATGGTGTGCTAACCCATTCGCCGGAGACGCTGACTAACGACTTTTTTGTTAATCTTCTGGACATGGATACCGAATGGAAACCTACTGATGACAAGAATGTGTTTAACGGCATATGCACAAAAACCAGAGAGCAAAAATGGACTGCCACCAGAGTAGATCTGATATTCGGCTCAAACGCTCAACTTAGAGCCATTGCGGAGGTATATGCTTGTGACGATGCTAAGGATAAGTTTTTGCATGATTTCATTTCGGCATGGAATAAAATCATGAACGCTGATAGATTTGACCTAAAGAGATAATTATGGCGACAGGCTTTGCAAAGTATGTCTATATAGTTTTAGGTTTAATTTTTCTTGGACTAGGTGCCGCTGGGGTGGTACTGCCCTTTATACCAACAACGCCTCTTGCGCTGCTTGCTGCCATATGTTTTGGCAGAAGCTCCAAGAGGCTTCATGGTTGGTTTATTTCTACTCGTTTTCACAAAAAATACATAGATGGATTCATCAAAGAAAGGGCTATGACCATTAAGGCCAAGCTGACTTTACTGGCTACAATAACAGCCTTTATGGGATTTAGTTTTTTTGTAATGCGTACAGCGTCTGCGCCTCTTGTGTCGCAGATTATACTTGTGGTTATTTGGGTTTTACACATTTTATACTTTGGCTTTAGGGTTAAAACTTCTCGTAAGAATTAATTTTCTTGCATCATCCATACTAATGACAAAGGAGCGATGTTATGCAAAATGAAGGTTGGAATCTTGAACATTCTTATAAAGAATTACCTGAAGTATTTTATCGCAATCAAAACCCGGAAATAGCCCCAGCTCCACAGATGATTATTTTTAATCACAATCTCGCTGAGTCTTTGGGGCTGGATTCATCTAAGCTGGAGAGTAGGCCTGAGATATTTGCAGGCTCGGCTCTTCCCCATGGGGCAATGCCTATATCTCAAGCCTATGCAGGGTTTCAGTTTGGCCATTTTGCTATGCTTGGCGATGGGCGGGCTGTTTTACTTGGAGAGCAGATTACACCGGATGGCAATAGATTTGATATTCAGCTAAAGGGTTCCGGCCCTACGCATTTCTCCCAAAATGGGGACGGATATGCGGCTTTATTGCCTATGCTTAGGGAGTATATTATCAGTGAAGCTATGTATTATTTAGGCATACCTACAACTCGCTCTTTAGCAGTTGCGCTTACTGGCAAAAATGTTTTAAGAGAGACCGTTTTGAAAGGAGCAGTTCTGACAAGAGTAGCGTCAAGCCATATAAGAGTGGGGACATTTGACTATATATCTTCTTTTGGCAAGATGGAAAACACTCACAATCTCGCTGATTACTGTATTTGGCGGCATTTTCCTGAGCTAGAAAAGGCGGGCCATAAAGACAACAAATATATTAGATTCTTTAGAGCAGTTGCCAAGAGGCAGGCATCACTAATAGCTAAATGGCAATTGGTTGGATTTATCCATGGTGTAATGAATACAGACAATATGGCAATATCCGGGGAAACCATTGATTATGGCCCCTGCGCCTTTATGAATTCATATGACCCTGATACCGTTTTTAGCTCAATTGATAAGATGGGGCGTTATTCCTATAACAATCAGCCCAAAATAGGCGCATGGAACTTATCTCGGCTTGCGGAAGCATTACTACCGCTATTTCACGAAGAAGAAAATAAAGCTATAGAACTAGCTAACAAAGAGATTGAATATTATTGGGAGTGCTACAATAAAAACTGGCTATCCGGTATGCGGGCAAAGTTGGGGATAACCAATGAAGAGACTGAGGATACCAGTCTCATTACAGAATTATTGGAACTAATGTGGGCACATAAACTGGATTATACTAATACTTTTCGTGCCCTATCATATCCGATACCACTATCTGAAATACCCGATTTTTCAGCTTGGCAAACAAAATGGCAGTCTAGGCTAAGCAGGCAGCCCCAAAGCCAAAACGATGTGTCAGATATTATGCAAAAACATAACCCAGCTATTATTCCAAGAAATCACCGAGTAGAAGAAGCCCTAGCCGCGGCAGAAAATGAAGACTTTACAATAATGCATAAGCTGTTAGCGGCTTTGAGTAAGCCATACGAAGATTGTAAAATATATTCACAGCCGCCAGAGCCAACTGGCTGCAAATATAAAACATTTTGCGGGACATAGGCCAGTTACCACTATTGACACAAAACACTTACAGATGTAGAGTGCCACGGTAGCTATACTGTTATAACAATATAAATCGTGTGGAGCTTGATATGGGCAGACATACCATTTTTGTGATGGTGGCATTGACTTTTGTTTGGATTATTTTAATGGAATCAGTTTCTTGGCAGAATGTGGCCATCGGCATGTTTATGAGTATGCTATGCGCCCATTTGATTGGGAAGTTTCTTAATTTTGAGGAGATTAGTAGCGTTAATTTTTATAAGCTTATTGGATATCCTCTTTGGCTTGTGGGGCGCATTTATATGGACGCCCTTTTTTTGGTTAAAATGATTTTAACCGATGCTAAGTGGGGGATTACCACCTACAAATTAGAGCTTACTAATGAATCCCTTCGCATTATGCTGGCAGACTCTATTACGCTAACACCGGGATCCATTTATCTGGGAATAGAAGAAAAGGATATTACTCTTCTTTGTATCGGCAGCAAAAAAAAGAAAGGATATCCTACCGCGGAAGATGATTTGCGTAGTATTGAAAGAATATTATTAAAATCACAAAAACAAGATTCTGTGTGAAATATCCGCCGACAAAGGAGGCATGGATTAGATATGTATATTATCTTAGGGATTATATTAGGAATGTTGGTGCCGTACTTGGTGCGTGTTGTTATTGGCCCCAGTGTATGGGACAGGCTTTTAGGGCTTAATTTGATTTTGTCAAAGACCATAATGATTATTATTTTGTTTGCTTCTATTATGGGTACTACTTATTTGTTGGATTTCGCTATTATTTATGCCCTTTCTGGGTTTGTTGGTACTATTTTTATGGCGCTTTTTCTATCTCAGCGCAATATCCAAAAAGGACGCGGTTCGAAATGATATATGTAATTAGTTATATTGTAATGGGGCTTGGTTTAGCCTTTATGATGTTTGGAATTTTGGGAATCTTTAAGCCTGGGAAGGATTTTTATTATCGGATCCTGGTAGCTTGCAAAATTGATACCGTAGGGTTTTTGACTCTTGCAATAGGGATGGCTTTGCGCCATGGTTTTAGTTTTTTTACAGGAAAATTATTTCTTATTGTGATTATAATGATGATTTTGAATCCACTTGTATCCCATATTATGGCCAGCCAGGCACATAAAAGTGGATATGTGCCCTCATGTGAAAACGAGGATGATGCTTCATGACTCAGGTGCTGCTTTTTTTCTGGGTTTTTAGCGCGGCATGCATTGTTTTTAGCCGTAAGGCTTACCGGGTGATTATCTACTTTGGTGTTTTTTCTTTGATTACATCAGTAGTGTATTTAGCCTTGGGCGCGCCGGATGTTGCTATGTCTGAAGCGGGGATTTCGGCTTTTGCTACAATTTTTTTTATTGTCTGTATCGAGCAGTACTATGGCCGCGGAGAAGGATTAAAAAGTGAGGCCATTGCCAGCAGAAGAAAAATCCGTGTTACCTTTATGAAGTTTGTCCCGGCATTTTTGTTTACTGCTGGTCTTTTTTTGTTATTCGTAAATTCTGTGCCTACGGGTTACGCTTTTACGGAGCTTCGCGATCAGTATTTACGCATGTTTATGCAGGATGTCGGGGGGGAAAACGCGGTAACGGCTATCTATTTGGGTTATCGCGTTTACGATACGCTTTTTGAGGCGTTGCTATTGGTTATTGCGGTGGTGGCGGTTACACATGTTTCCTGGTTTAGCTCAGAAGAAGTGCCGGACGGCCAGCATAGCGAAATTGAGAACTCACGCATGACCAAGTTTACAATGCGGATTATTTGTCCCATTATTTTACTGTTTGGGGCATATCTTATAATGAATGGCCATTTTACCGCCGGAGGTGGGTTTTTAGGGGGCTTGGCTTTTGCTTCCTTTTTCATATGCCGCTACTTGGTGCTTGGGATTTACGATTTGCCCATTAAAAAGGTTATGAAAATGGAAGAGCTGGTTTTTATTAATATAACAATTTTGCCTATTTTTGCTGTATTTACTGGGGTTGTTTATCTGGTTGCGGATGTTACACCTCTTTTTCAAAATATTTATCTTGTTGCCATGAGTGCCCTTGTTGGGATGAAGGTTGCCTGTGGTTTCTTTATTTTATTTTATCGCCATATTGCTATTGAGCGCTTGCCGGCCGATATTGATAAAAAGGAGTAAGCTATGAATCTCCATATCTTTGATATTTTTCCGATTATATTGTTTTTTATCAGCTTTTTTGGGCTTATCACTACCAATAACACAATGAAATCCATTGTGTTTATTATGCTGATGCAGACAGCGGTGATTATGTTCTGGGTAGGGGTAGGGGCGCGCTTTGGGGCTCAGCCTCCTATTATTGGAGATATTGCATACCTGGAAAACCCCGATGCCATTGCCGACCCGCTGCCTCAGGCCCTTATGCTTACGGCTATTATTATCGGGATAGCCGTTACAGCTATCAATATTACGATGCTTAATGCCTTATTTAGAAAATACAAGACTATGAACTGGCAGGCTTTGCAAAACCTTTCTAGTACGGAGGTAGAAGAAGATGCCTAGCCATATTTTGATTTTTTTTGTGATTATACCCATCATTATTGCTGTGTTTGTTTATGTATTTGCCGGGCTTAAAAGTGCTAGGCTTATTGCTGTTATTGCTCAGTCGGCTTTTTTGGTGATGGCTCTTTTTATGTTGATAGCCAGCCGCACAAATGAGATAACGATAAGTGTAGGCGGCTATGAAGGCTTTCTTGGGATAATACTAAGGGCGGATAATCTGGCAGCTATATTTATTTTTCTTACGGTTTTTATTTTTCTTGGGCTTGTGATATATAACTTGCGCTCTGAGTACAACCATACAGATAGGCTTTATTGGTTTTTGCTTTTTATTCTGGAAGGGACTCTAATCGGGCTTTTTCTCACCCGTGACTTCTTTAATATTTTTGTGCTTATGGAAGTAAGTACAGTTGTGGTGGTTATTCTCCTAATGCATGATCGTAAGCGGCGTAATCTGTTTGCGGGTATGACATTTATAATGGTTAATATTGTGGTTATGCAGTTCTATCTTTTTGGGCTTGGGTATCTTTACATGGTTACCGGTGTCATGGATATGGAAGCCGCCGCTTATGTTATTGCGCATATGGATACAACTGAACTAGCTCTACCTTACGCACTTATCATGACCAGTATCGCGGCTAAGTGCTCATTGCTTCCGCTGCTTACATGGCTGCCTAAAGTCAATGCCTTAACGGGGTCACGCTTTACTATTGCCGCCCTTATGTCTGGGCTGCATATAAAAAGCGGGGTTTATTTGTTTATTCGTTTTCAGGATGTATTTGGGGGAATGGCTTCGGAATTTTTCTTGTGTATAGGTATAATTACAGCCATCGCAGGGATAATCCTTGCACTGTCTCAAAAAGATATCCGGCTACTGCTTGCGTATAGCACTGTGGCTCAGGTGGGGCTTATTATCGCTGGGCTTAGCCTTAACGATGAGTATTCTCGTATTGGCTCGGTATACCATGTTGTGAACCATGGACTGATTAAGGTTGCGCTATTCCTTGGGGCGGGCATGATTAGCTATTTGTATAAGACAAAGGATATTACAAAGATACGGGGGCTACTGCGTGTTAGTAAGCCTGTTGCTATTGCCAATATCCTTGCTGTCCTGGGGATTACCGGAGCGACTTTTTTTGGCAGTTCTATATCAAAATATTTTATGATAAGCGGTGTTACTGGGGCCTTGGAATGGGTTTTTATTTTTATTAATTTTGGGACGATTTTGGTTTTTGTGCGGTACTCGGCTATTTTCTTTGGACGGCCTAAAGGAGCAGTTTTAGCACCTGATTGGTGCAGGGAGAGTGTTGTGCTTTGCCTGGGGATAAGCTGTTTTGCGTTGGGCGTTCAGCCAGCTATAAACTTTTTGCTTAATCAACAGGTAGAGCTAAGCTTTTGGGGGTATCTTGAAAAAAATATTGTGTTTGTGATTAGTGTGGTTGCCGCATACCTAGTTTATAAGTTTATACTGGTGAAAAGGGATTTTTTACGGCCACTTAGAAGATTTGATTTGAGCTTTAAGACTATGTGTGTTTCTATCGGGGCGTTTTTTGGGGTTCTGTTGGTGGTGTTGAAGGTAGGATAGTTGTAAAAGCAAAAATAGTTGTAAAAGCAAAATCCCCGCGAGTACGATGCTCGCGGGGATTTTTTTATGTATACAACCATAAAACAAAAACCCTGTCTTTATATTCGGATGGGAGGAAAAGACAAATGCTAAAAGGAAAAACAGCGTTAATTACAGGGGCATCAAGAGGCATAGGCCGCCAGATAGCCATTGATATGGCGCAAAGTGGCGCAAATATTGCCCTTAACTACATTGGTAATCCTAACGAGGCAGAAGCATTACGCCAGATAATCTTAGAAGAAAATGTTAGCTGCGCCATATATGAGTGCGACGTCTCAGATTATAACGCATCGAAAAAGATGATTGATGATGTGCTCAATGATTTTTCAAATGTGGATATTTTAGTAAACAACGCCGGCATAGCCCGCGATAACCCAATCCTTAGAATCAAGGAAAAGGATTATAACGATGTTATGGATATCAACTTAAAAGGCTCGTTTAACATAATAAAACATCTGTATCCCTCATTTATGAAAAGACGCTCAGGCACAATCATCAATATAGCCAGTGTTTGCGGCCTTAGAGGCTGGCAGTGGCAGGCAAGCTATGCAGCATCAAAAGGCGGGCTTATAGCCCTTACTAAAACAGTTGCCAAAGAGCTCGCAGGCCGAGGCATTACCTGTAACGCCATCGCCCCCGGTCTTATCGAAACTGATATGACAGCCAGCTTAACAGGTGATAAAAAGAAGGATTTCATTGCGTCAATACCTCTTATGAGGGCAGGGCAGCCTTCTGATGTTTCAAAACTCGCCGTCTTTCTTGCAAGTGACCTGGCATCGTATATTACCGGCGAAGTGATTAAAGTTGACGGAGGGTTGTGCATCTAATGAAAATTGGAATACCAAGGGCTTTGCAGTATTTCTTTTATGAGGATTTATGGCTTAACTTCTTCAAAAACATAGGTATCGAGACAATTGTAAGCCCTACAACCAATAAGGAAATCGTAAAAAAGGGTGTTGCTAATTCTATAGATGAAGCTTGTTTTTCATCAAAGATTTTTATCGGTCATGTTGAGTATCTACTGGATAAATGCGACATGATCTTTGTACCACGCATTGAAAATTCTGCCGTGCGCGAAGAATATTGCACACGAATTTTCGGCCTCTATGATCTAGTAAGAAATACATTTCCGGATGCTAAAATTTTGAATGCGGAAGTGAATTACCTCTATCGCAAAAGGGAATCCAATGCCTTTGTAAAAATAGGAGAGGCTTTGGGCAAAACCAAGGAAGAATCATTGGAAGCGTATCAAAACGCCTCATCCACCGCCGAAAGCATCAAGGCAGCTAAAATTCTCAAACAAGAGGAACTATTAAAAGGCGATGGCATAAAAATCCTGATTTTTTCACATGCCTACAATACTTACGACGCCTGTATAGGAAAAGAGATAACAGATTACTTCAATAAAAACGACATCAAAATTGCATACGCCGACCTAGTAGATGAGAAAGAGGCTCAAGCATTAACTAAGGAAGCCTACGGCAAAAGAGTTTACTGGAAGGTAAGCGCCCAGCTAATTGGCGGTATAGAAAAATATCGCGATAGTGTAGATGGAATTGTACTTATTTCAACTTTCCCATGCGGTCCAGATTCTATATTCAACGAGCTGCTGATTAGGATGATAAAAGACAAACCAATCCTGTCTTTGGTTATCGACGAACTAGATGCCAGTGCGGGCATACAAACGCGACTAGAAAGTTTTACAGATATTATCATGGCAAGAAGATTATCACAGCGAACGCCCTCGAAGCACGTTCGCAATAGGAGGTGAGAAATAGTGTCAGTTACAGGTAAATTAGCATGTGCGCCGCAAATTGGTGACTATCATATCATAGCCGATATGTTGATCGAGCGATGCTTGAATTATAAAACAATGCGCTGCCCGCCCATGACCAAGCGGACACTGGAAATTGGCGCAAGACACAGCCCAGATATGATATGCACACCGTTTAAAACCACTCTTGGAAATTTTATAGAGGCAGCCGAACAGGGCGCAAATGTATTTATAATGCCTGGGGTTGGGTGTCGGTTGGGCTTCTATGATATTTTACAAAAACAGATTTTAGATGATTTAGGGTATGAGTGTGAGATGATTGCCCTATTTGAGTATATCCCTACGGTTAAGAGGCTTTACACATCCCTAAGCGCAATAAATCCGGATTTAACAAAAGAAGATTTTGACACCGTTTTTGCCACTATAGCAAGGATAACTTTGGATATGGACAAACTTGCCGACTTTATACGAAGAAATAGGGCCTTTGAAATAAACAAAGGTGAGTATGAAAAATATTACCGCGCATATTTAGATGAAGTAACCAGTGCTGAAAATGCCGCCGCCGCCGAAAGTATTGGAGCGGCATATAAAGAAAAAATCGAATCCGTCGCTATAAACAAGCCAAATAACCCTATAAGAATCGGCATGATTGGTGAAATAGCCGCTGTTGTTGAGCCGTTTATGAACTGTTACATGGAAAAATGGCTTTCCAATCATGGTGTTGAGATTATACGTGTCGGGGACTTGTCAACAATGGCTGTTGCTATCTTCACAGTAGACGAGCAAGTTAAGAACAGCGGCGGATATGTAGACTACAATATCGGCAGCACTGCCAATGACGCGATAGCCAACGCATATAAAATGGCGCAAAGTGGTATAGACGGCATCATCCATATAAAACCCTCGTCTTGCTCTCCTGAGATAACCGCAATGTCAATATTGCAGAATATATCCAGGGATCACGATGTTCCTTTTATGTACATGACCTACGACACCGAAACAAGCGAAGCCGGGGTTCATACCAGACTGGAGGCGTTCATTGATATGATTACAATGAAGAGAGGGCTGCAAATATGAAAAAGGCGTATCTTGGTATCGATATAGGCTCGATTTCCACAAAGGGCATCGTGATTGACGAAAATAATAATACTTTAGCAGACAGTTACTTATGGACTTTGGGTAATCCCATTCAAGCGGTTAAAAATGTATTGAATGAGATTGCCGGGAAAATGGACGGTAGCTACACTGTAGTCAATATAGGAACAACCGGCTCCGCAAGAAAGCTAATAGGCACAGTTCTAGGGGCACAAGTTGTAAAAAATGAAATAACTGCTCACGCAGTAGGTACGCTATCGGTAGTACCGGACGTTAAAACCATCCTGGAAATAGGAGGCCAGGATTCTAAGATTATCCTTATAAACCAAGGCGTGGTTATGGATTATGCGATGAACACCCTTTGCGCCGCTGGAACGGGTTCGTTTTTAACCAGCCAAGCCAAGCGTCTTGATCTGGATTTAGATGATTTTGCCAGCCTTGCCCTGACAAGCGAAAACCCCGCAAAGATTGCGGCAAGATGTACAGTTTTTGCCGAAAGTGACCTTGTGCATAAAGCCCAGATAGGGCATAGCAAGGCTGATATAGTGGCAGGCCTTTGCCGTGCCATTGTTATGAATTACTTAAACAATGTAGGTAAGGGCAAGCAAATAAAATCCCCGGTTGTTTTCCAAGGCGGGGTAAGCAAAAATTCCGCTGTTGTAAAAGAGTTTGAAAAGGAACTACAAATGCCGGTTCATGTTGACCCAAATGGACATCTTATGGGCGCACTGGGTGTGGCGGTTCTATGTAAGGCTTCTAAAGAAGAAACATCTTTTGATTTTAGTATCACGGATATTGACTTTGTTACAAAAGGGATTGAATGCACCCATTGCCCTAATAACTGTGAAATAATATGCGTTTATAAGAATGGAACATTGCTGGACGCGTGGGGAAACAGATGCGAACAAGGTGCACAAAAATAAGGAGAGATAAACATGGTATATGAAAAAATCAGGGCTATTATTTGCGAGCAATTAAGTATTTCTGAAGACAAAATCACTCAAGCCACTTCACTTACAAGCGATATCGGAGCAGATTCACTTGATATATTTCAGATAATATCAAATCTTGAAGAAGAGTTTGGCGTAGAGTTTACTAACGAAGTTGCCGAGCAAATGAAAACAGTCGGTGACGCGGTTGTGTATATCGAAGCTAACATAGTGAAATAAGCTCTGCTTAACTATAGCGAATTAAATGAAAAGCGTGGGAATCGGCAGTTTTCACTGCCTAAATTCCCGCGCTTTTTGTGTTTATCTGGATAGCTAGGCCTTTCTTTTTATATCAAAGAGTGATACTCCATGTGACGGCATTATAAAATCCAATATTAACTTTCCGTCTGATACAGCTATAATTCTTACAGGTTCTAATGTTTCAAGACCATCTTTTGCCTTTATTTTGTTGTACTGATCCTTTGTAGGATAATCAGGTGAGCCTTCTTCAAGCCACGCACCATATGCGTTTGAATGTTTATCGTCAATTCTGTAGTGGGTAATGCTGTATTCGGCATCAATTAGCCCTTCTATAGTCATTTTTACATGGGAAGCTTCTTTTACATCCCAATCATCATGGTGGCTGTATACTATCACCTGCACACCGCCACTGTCGTCTTTTGCGGCCATGCCTGATACCTCCGGAGCTGTTAGATCGACGGTTAAAATATCGGTATCGTTAGAGCTTTGAAAATCAAGTTCTTCATATCCCATTTTTGCATACATCTTGAACATGTTTAAGGGTGCCTTGTCAATTCCATGCGTGGAGAATGTCCTTGTACCCTCAAAACAGCGTTCCCCTACAAACATAAATGCCCATGCCAGAGGGCGCACATCCATTCCAAAGCTTTTAGCTATTTTTTGTGTATTGTGATAGCTAGATGCAATATACGACGCGTAATATTCTGTATTTCTAAAATTCATATTTACATTGTCAAAACGTCCCCCAGCGGCCCAACCATCAGGGTCTGCTTCGGATAGTACGATTTCCAGGTTTTCGTATCCATATCTCTTGATTATTTCGCAGCCGATTTTGACTTGAAGGGCGAAGCTTTTTATTGATGGAGTTTCTTTGGGTGGATTCAAGTGGAAAGGAAAACCGCCGCCCTTTACATGGAATGTGATATAGTCTAAGCGCGTACCTTTTGCCCCTGTTACATAGTTGGTTCCGTTTTTACAGTGATCCAAAAACGCGTCCAGAAACTCCGCAGAATTTGAGCCGGGGATAGGCCCCGTTGTAGACGGACCGGCGAGTCGTGCTTCCGGTAATGCCGCATGCACTGCGGCCTCGGTATAATCGTATAGCTTGCAAAACTCCTCTGTCGAACCTGACCAGTAAAAGATATCGGGCTCATTCCACAATTCCCAATACCATTTTAAAACTTCTTCTTTTCCATAACGCTCTACACAGTGTTTTACAAGGTTATATATTAAGTCATGCCATTTATCGTAGTCTTTAGGCGGTTTTGCCCAGTTTTTGCTTTTATATTCACCAAAGGTTTCCCAGTCCCACCTAGTTTTTTCATTGCCATCATCGGCAAGCTGCAATGGCATAAAGCCTAATTCAAAAAATGGTATGCCCTTATGCTTTAAAAATGTGTCGTTAATTTTATCTATAATGGTGTAGTCATATGTTACATTGCCGTCTTCATCTTCGATATAAACATTGGTTGAGCCCCATTTGTATGTCCCGTGTAAATTTCCGTTGCACAGCAAATGATGCACCCTAAAATAATATGGCGCGTCTTCCAGCTGGCCAAATTTTGCTAAAAGCTGCTCTCCTTCGGGGGTGTGAGTATAATTACATTCATCATATCCGATATAACGCCAGTTGTGTTTTAACACACCTATAACATTTTCAGTAGATACTTTTATGTCAACTGTTCTCATACTTACAACCTCCTAGCAATTTGGCGGCATTATATCACATATGTAGGTTCAAGATTAGACTCAACCACCCATTAACGGTGTGCCTGTATACATGTGACCGGATGACGCATTTTGCATCATCCGGCCGCAAGCTCATTACATTGATTTTAAAGGGTTCTTTTTCCCGATAGATAGAATTTTATCATTTGTTTATCTTCTTTAACTTGTCCAGGGTATATGCGTAGTTTAGGATGCTTTCCAGTTCCTTAATGATTTAATCCTCGTTAACCTCTACATCACAATACGCATACTTACCATTTACTGTCGTTACTGTTATCCTCGCCCGACCTTCTCTAATGGCCGTAACCATTCCCGTTGGCGACACAGAAGCATAAGTGGGATAATTTGATGTCCATGTAACAGACTTATCCTTCGCATTTTCTGGGTATACCGTCGCTGTGAGCTGATAGGTATTATAGCGATTAATTTTTAACGTGTCGCGACATAAAGTTACGTGAGTTGGTTCGATTGGTTCGGGTTCAGGTTCATGTTCACAGCTGCCTAAGTCCTCATCGCATGATTCTTCAACGCAAACTTCCGCGCCAAATTTCATCGGGATTGTTACCTTTATACGTTGGGCCACAGTAAACTCATGTTCTGTAGGTCCCTGTCCATGGCAGTGATTGCCTTCAACGATCCTAGATTCACCATCGCAATCTACATCAATATGCTCCTCATCTGCCCTACCGAAAGGTGTTACAGTGAATGGTACGAAAACATCAAATTTACGGCAGGCTTCTGGATGGCATGGTGCCTCTATTTCCTTGCAGTGTTCGTGTTCATGATCGTGCTCATGCTCATATTCGTTTAACGGCATGATATCAATTGTTTCGTTCATTTTTGCCTCCTTATATTTCATGTCATGGCCATTAACATGTTTATACTGTATTGTATGCTTGTCCAGCAAACATGTTACTATCTACCAGTACCTATAGATATAGTCCCTACACTAGGGGTAACCCCTCACTGAAATCGCGAAGAGACATTCGCGATTTCAGCTTTCTGGGACTGTTTAGACTAAATATGCTATACATCAACACGCAATATTAGGCTTCTCCTTATGCTATTGGCATGTCCTATCGTCCTCATCGTCGCATTCGCCGTTGTCTTCAGCGCACGCCTCGTCAAAGCAAATTTCCGCACCAAACAACATGGGTATATCTACGTTCATATTTTGAGTTATCGTAAATTTCATTTCATTATCGCAGCTTTTACCACAGGGATTGACTTCGAACTCACCAGTCCCTTTTGCTTTGGGTTCCCCTGGTACAGCGATAGGCCTTACAGTAACCGGCACAGAAACACCGATCGATCTGCAGAGGGACTTTACGCATGACTGGATGTCATAACAATTATCGCTAGGTTTTTCTTTACATTTTTCATCCAATATTTCATCTCTTCTTCTCTGCCAAGAAGAAACAAAATTATTCCACTCTCTATTATTTGTCATTTAGTTCACCTTTACTTTCTTTTGAATTACTAGTTGCTATATCATATGCTTTTAGTACAAGCATGTTACTAAAAACAGACATTTACTATTGCTAATTGGTATCCGCATAGCAAACTTCAGCGTTAACTCTATCGTCTTTATGTCTATGAAATAAAAAATCCACCGTCAGTAATTTTATCTGAGGTGGACTTATTAGCATAATTAATCATTGTCTTTTGGACGTTCACATTTACCTTCGCTAGTGGAACATGCTTCGCTAAAGCAAACCTCCGCTCCATATTCAATGGGCAAATCTATATTCATCTTTTGGCTTATTGTAAATTCTAGCTTGCTTTTTTTGCCTTTGCAACGTTTATGGCCGGGGGTGATTTCCATCTCGCGGATACATTTTACTGTGGGCTTCCTCGGTTTGGCTTTAGGCGATATTGTTACCGGCACAGAAACGTTGAAAGACTTACAGGCAGATTTTTCGCATGACTTGTTATCAATTTTATCATCATCGCAATTATCAGCCCAATGGTTACTAGACATTTTACACTTCCTTCCTTCTGTCTTGGTTCAGTATAGATATGGGTAATGCTAACTCATAACATAGTGAATATACGACAAGATACTATAATCTATGCATTTCTAGGACATGTGTTACGACCTCTCAGACATCTAAATTACTACCTGAAAGCATCATACATCATTCATCTTAAATAAAAAATCACAGGATAAATGCCGGAGTATCCCTGCCTTGAAGAAAATCCTCAGTAACGATTATGCCTACAGAGCAATTGAATCAAGAATCAAAGCCCTTTGAAAAAATTAAATATCAGTTCGTTCGACTCCGGCAAGCCCTCATGTCCATGATTAGGGTATATTTCACATGTTTTTTTTGCCGTTATCCTATTATAAATTGCAAACTGGGTCGAGGGCGGACAGATATCATCCATCAGACTAAAGAACATATACGTTTCACCCTTGATTCTTGGTGCCAGGTTGGAAACGTCTATATATCCAAGCATTTCGAACATTTCGTCCATGCGCTGCTGGCGCGGGTCTTTCCCTTTGATATAGTAAGTCAGCTCTTCATATGCGCCCTTAAATAAATCCATGGCCCATATGCGCCTGTAATCAGACAAAAATGGATATATAGGCGCGTTCATTTTGACCTTTGGTTCAAGGGCCGCACAGGCAACAGTAAGCGCACCTCCCTGGGAGCCTCCTGTAGCACCTACTCTATTCTCGTCCACAAAATCCATTGCCATCAAGATGCGCGCCGTTTGGGCCGTATCCAGAAACACATTCCTAAAGAACAGTTTTTCCGGGTCACCGCTTTCTAGCCCCCTTATAATATGCCCGCGCAAGGTAATGCCGGGTACGCTCAAATTGTCCTCCGAACGCCCTCTTTGTCCGCGTACATCCAAAGCCAGCACCGCGTAGCCTGCATATGCATACGCCAGCTTATCCACCCAGCCTCCAGAGTCGCCGGAGTATCCGTGGAACATAGCAATCCCGGGGATTTTACCCTTTATATTTTCTGGGCATAGGAACTTGCAGCATACTCTTGCGCCTCCTACGCCTGTGAAGTATAGGTATGCGCATTTAACCCCCGGCGCGGAAAACTCTGCTTCTTCCAGTGTGTAACTTGTTCCGGCGGCATCTAACTCTTTTAATCCCTTGTCCCAATAGCTGTCAAAATCCTTGGGTAGTGGGCTGGAGCCCTTGTACTGCTTTAGTTGTTCTAGTGGAAAGTCTAGTGCTGGCATTTTGTCCTCCTTGAGGTTATGGTTTTGTCTATCTGCTTAATACTTTCTATGGGTGATTATATCAGATTTGCCGATGGTAAAAAAAATAGCCGAACACATCCTCAGCAAGTTGGCCTTGCTGTGGGTGATTCGGCTATTTTTATAGACTACTTTCCATCCATGTAGTTTATTATATACGAGATAGTTTTCTTAGCCAGCTATCCCATGTTTCTAAGTGCATAGGAGGTGTTGCTCTATTTTCGAAGTCATGCCTCTTTCTACTTTCATTTAAGTCATCTACCGTCCTGCCACCGATAATAACATTACGTATAACGATATCTTTTTCGGGGTCAACCTGCAAATAGCCTCGAGGCCCAAGCAGAGAATTATAGCGGCATTTTCCATTTTCAACATCTCTGCGTATTCTATGCACCTCTTTACGAAAGATATCAGAGGAACCATATATGTATCTATATCTGTCTAACACCTGATTTAGTGCAATATCAATTTTAGATGCAAACACTCCTTTATAACCGCCACGATTAGTCAGAAGTGGGAAGTCTGCCCCTTTTATTTCTATTAGAGTCACATCCATTCGCGACCTGCCTGAAAAGAGAACAAAATCTACTTTACCTACATTACCAATAGGGAACTCAGAAAAACATATATACTCCTCATCAGGATTGGCATATACCTCAGCAAAAACAGAAAGGTCTGTTTTCAACATACACAATAAATCTTTTTCAGTAGCATTCTTCTCAATCATACGCATTAATTCGAACTTTTTAAGCATATTTTTTTCAATTTCTATCCTGCGATTCACTACTTGTGGGTCTGGAGAATAGGGAAAATTTCTAAATGGATCTTGCTCTCTAGCAAGAATAATGAGCTGCGGCATAAGCCTTGTGTCAGCATCTGTTTTGGCAAAAAACGCATTAGAGTCTAATTCGTATTTTTCACAAAAGCGCTCCTTATTGCAAGATACCCACTTTGTTTGAGCTGTGCTTGAAAGTATTACCCGATCGAAAGAAGACCCAAGCATATAATCTTCGTAATGCTCATATATTTCTGCTTTTTCTGGGATGTGTCCTTTATATAACAAGGCTTCATGTAAATCTTCAACGCTATTGGTAACAGAATTAGATGAAATGTAATTGCTTATGTCCGTAAGCACAGCACATACATCACCTAAACCATTTACACATATGCGTACTCGGCAAAAGCAATTTGATGCCTTTTTTGAATTGTTAAAAATAAAGTCTGAGATTACCATGCTGCACCCCATTGAATAATGTCATGTTTTAGTTTAAGCAGTAAATCTTTTCAAGTTAGATATAACTGTCTTGGCTTTCTTTCAAAACATGGATATTCTTCTTTATAGAAAAATGCGAGTAAGATACATGCGTCAGGAACATATTTATCTACCATTCTCAATCGCCTTATCCAATCGTTTTAATTCTATGAATCTGTCAACGGCGTGACCGTCGCTTTCAAACATCCCACATGCAGGCTCGACGGGGCTTTTAATGGGACTAATCACAATTGCGTCCCACTGCTCAATTAGCCCTACCTTCTTGCCGCATAGCTTAAAAGCAAATGTTTCTGTGTTTCTGGTAAGTTTAATGCTTCTGCCTGTAATATTATAGAACTCATAGACTATTGTCCTTAAAGTGCGAGAGGTCTTATGAGAACCGTCCTCTTGTCATCTAAATACATTATATATTATTGACCTCAAAGAAGCTCTTTAGAAGTGTTGTTTTTTCATTATTTCTCTCTACAAGTCGGTCTCTCGTCCAGTTAGGGACATGGATTATATCCTTTGCATCTTGAACTGTAGAGTTATCATAAACTTTCTTTTTGTTAGAAAAAAAACTATTACTTGCAGATGAGTTGGCTTTTTTTGACAGAGGCATTAAGTTACCAATGACATCAATGTCCGCAGCGTGTGTTTTCTCATCCCAACTATCATAATTATTCCACGCTCTTGGCAGTATATGTTCTATTTCTACCTTCCCACTTAACAGCTTTGCAAAATCATGCTTGTTTTGCTGATTGTTCAAGTATGCAGACAAATAAATTATTCCTCGCTTACATGATTTAACAATTTGCTGACTTTCATCTAATCTCGCAGAAAGGGTAATGCACTCATTTGTGGTTAATTTATACTCACTTGCATAATCACGACCGTGTTGTATTTTTACATATGCCTTAAAAGCAGCCCATTTAATATCCGCAGTTTTTCCTATTATGGATTTTGCAAAAACAAACTTAATCGTTCGCTTCAATAATGTTATAAATTCGCTTAATTTGCTATCGGTCAATTCAAGATTTCCCGTTTCTTTATTTTCATATGCGTACTTATACATGAATATGTACACAGGATAAATAAAGTAACTATTGGCGTGCGTACTTAATATAGATTTTAGACAACTAACATCGTCATCATCAACCCACTCATTTACGATTTTACTTATTAATTTCAAGCTACGCGTGACTTCTTCAATATTTATGTTTATGATATGTTTGTCGAAATATGAACGCAGTCCTTCTTCATGGTCGCTAACTTCTGCTTTTGAGCGAAGTATGTGCATATAAATCCTAAAAATTTTGTTATGGTCTTCCAATTCACTCCAATCACGAATAAACTTTTCGCTTTTCGTTCTGTTGCCCAGAGGTACTTTACTATATAGCTTTGCCTTGAATATGTCGGCATCTTCTAGAGGCTTTCCTCGATTATTTATTGTTTCAAATATTGTCAAGGCATCATCAGAAGTTTCACAATTGATTGGAAGAATTACGATTTGCTTTAAAACAAATAAAATTAATTTTTCAAACTCGCTGGCTGTATGCCATTTCTTCCAATCATCTATATTGTCACGAAAGTATTTGTAGTTATTTCGGAAATTATTTTCATCATCATTTGTTTTATCTAATATGACATTTCGAAGTGATTCCATCTCGTTTGGTATCACATATGTTTTGAGTCTAAGTTCGTCTGTAACCTCGTCAGTCAGAGGATGTAGAATTTTTAAGCAGCGTTCCAATGGCTTATACATTGAAGCACTGTCAAACAATGCTTTAATGAGCAATGTAAGTGTTATAAGACGTTGTTGCCCATCAACAACTTCTAACACAGGTATTTCAGGATTTGATGAGGGATTCACAACGATATTTCCTAAAAAATATTTATCTATATTATTTTTTTTCGTAATATAAAATGCTAAAACATCGTCCCATAATTTAGCGCATTCAACATCAGATTCCCACGAATAAGGACGCTGAAAATTCGGTATGCTGTATTCTTTTTGAAAGATTTCTTCTATTGTCGCAGGTACGGCAGTAATTGCTCTCATGTGAACGCCTTCTTTCATTCATTTAATTATGCAGAGCAAAATCTGATTGCACTAGAAAACTGAAACACTGCATTGACTGTCTCACTCACCGATATTGTAACAAATTCCAATAAAAATACAAGCGTACCTACAAGACTCATGAGTAATCAGCGATTACAAATTATACCGAAAAGCATAGGATGAGTTAATGCGTATTCGCACAAATTATTGTAGATACTATATGAGTAGCAGGGAACTCATTTAAAATAGGCTTCCTCAACAATTAAGCCAGGAAAGCCCATTCTGGAGATGAATCACCGCCGAAGGTATTCACGACCTAGATATATAGCCATTTAATTACAAAGTCACACACATGACTTGTAAATTTTCCGTTGTCAGAACCCATTAATATCATCAAAGTCAAGCATTTTACAAGCTCCCTAGCGTACTCTTGAGATAATCATATCTGTTTTTGTACATTTACCATTTTCGTAAAGGGAAATTAAATCGGCAAGTGCCTTATTGATGCGTCTACGTCCTGACTCAGTTTAAGATGTAAATAATTTCGCATCTATTTGCTCATCAATAGAATCAGCAGAGGTAAATTGCAGTGCATAGTCCATACATCCTCCACATTATACTCATAGTCTTGTAGTTATATTGATATTTCAATATAATGACCTAACTCAAGGATGGGATCGGAATAATTTATCTTTTGCTATTTTCCCTACTCAAAATAGTCTCTGTCCACTTCGCATAATTAGAGTAGAGTTTTAACAATTGCATGTATTCAATGTCAGAAATATTATCATTATTATTATCAAAATCATTTATAGAAATCGAAATCAAACATCTAAATGCAGCTTTTTTCTTGTCGATATTATTACTTATAATATCGTTGTGGGCAATAAAATCCAAAAAAGATAACGATATTATAATCCATACCCTAACTTCAGGTTCATAATCCCAGTCTCTGGCGAAATTTTCAGCAAAACTTTTGTAATCACTTCCAAGCGTATCGGCAAATATCCTGCTAAAAATCATAGATAAATACACTAAATGCAAAGAAAGCTCTTTATGTATAATGGGTCCAGCTACTAATTTGCTTATTTCTATATTAGAGATTTCATCGCCTGAGTTTTTTTCATTAATCTTGCGGAATGCTTCTTTATGCATAAATGAATTTAAAATATCTGGTCGCACCACATCAATTATTTTAATCGTCAACGCATCCATTCCAATTTTTGAATCTAATGCCATTTTATCGGCAAGAAACGGACTATATTTAAGAAGTCTTTCTTTTGAGATGTCATGCCATATTGGTAAAATAGTTTTGCCATTATTAATTTCTTTGCTAATTAAACTTCTAAGTTCGTAATCTGGCCAATTTTTTGATAAGAAAGCCTCACTAATAATCACCAAGCCAAATTTAGAGCTTGCTAGCCCAGCATCAATACTTCCTGATAAGCTATCACCAATTTTTAGCTCGAACTTATCGTACCAAACATTGACTCCATATGATCTTAGTTTTAATGCTAGAGGCTCTACAAGACTAGCCTTATCTTCTGATGCGTGAGAAATAAAAACATCCCAATCCATACGTAGTTCATCCTCCATAATTCTTACTGCTTAATAATAAAAATCCTCGGAATAAAATTCCGACACGAAATTGTTTTCCGAGGATTTTACTTCTGGAGATGAGGGGAATTGAACCCCTGTCCGAAGACCCATCCGTAAAGACTTCTCCCATCACAGCCTATTATTTAAGATTCCCCAGACCAATCGCGAACAGGCACGCTATCGGCTTCGGTAGCTTCTAAATCCATCCTAGTTGCAAAGCAGACAATCCAGGCAGTTCCCCGCATAGTCGGCGCCGACTGGCTGGTATGCAGGTCTCCCAGGGCCGACGGCAGCTATCTAAGCAGCTGCTAGTTGATAATTATTGTCGTTTGTTTTAAAAGGTTCGGTGTTAGTTACGCAGTCACCGTCTACGGATGGCTATCCTTATTTTCAAGATCCCCGTCGAAACCATTGCATCCCCGGAGAATTACTCCTTTATTATATGCTACTGTGAAGATTTAATCAATTGCATCACTCTCTTGTGCTGGGATTTTAATCTTTTTACAACGCGGGTCATATCTTCCTCGGCGTAAGATGCTGGATTTATTCCCGATAAAAACTGATAATGGTTTATCAGCCATTTGAAGTTGTATTGGAGCCCATTTACAACACCTAGGCTGATTATATCAGGCTTGGTATCGTCGCGATATAACTCTTCCACGGTTTTTATTGTCACTTCAAGACCTTTATAGGCTGTGCCTATTTTTAGGTTACCAGATATAACTTGGGCTTGTAATTCTGGGAAGCCATAGCCTCAAAAGCAATAGCTTTTCTTACACTGATGGGGCAACTTCGGGTTTTGATGATACAGACAAAGGTTTTTCGTTGCACTTTTTAGGTCCACCACCACAGGTTAGGTTCCTTTGGGTCCTCTCACGTAGTAACTCCTCCTTCTTGAGCACTATCTCTATCCGTGCGGCATCGGTGAGGTTGCACATTGCCAGTTGGTTGTCCAGAATCCAGGCTTTTGCGGCTTCTTTTGATGACAGGTCGATTTCCTTTATCTCAAACTCTATGCCGTGTTTCATGCATATCTCGAAGCAGTTGTGCTCATCGATTATTGCCTCTTCACATACCGCAATAGCATCGTGACATTTTTTTCGCATCTTTGAGACTTGAGTTTGTATGATTATCCTTGACTTGCAAACTGCTGAGTGATATAATCTGCCAGTTTTATAAGGGGTGGGCATGGCCCGCCTTTCTTTAGGACTTTATTAAATAATATGAAAGGAGACAAAGCATGCTAACATTTAATCAATTGGTAAAGCAGGGCAGACGTGACAAGGTTCGCAAATCAACTTCACCGGTTCTTCAAAAAGGCCTTAACTCTATTAAGGACAGAATGACCAACCAATCTGCCCCACAAAAGCGCGGCGTATGTACCTATGTGCGTACAAAAACCCCTAAGAAGCCTAACTCCGCTCTTAGAAAAATCGCCCGTGTACGCCTTTCCAACAAAATGGAAGCCACCTGCTACATCCCGGGAGAAGGTCATAACCTGCAAGAACACAGTGTTGTGCTAATCCGCGGAGGAAGAGTACGTGACTTACCAGGTGTTCGCTACCACATCATCCGTGGCACACTTGATACCGCCGGTGTGGCAAAGCGTAACCAGGCTCGCTCTAAGTATGGCGCGAAGAAGCCCAAAAAAGCGTAATTAACCCAATGCGCTGTACATTTGAATATATAATTTCCTAATATATAGCAACGTACAGGCGCGACCGTGTATTTATCCAACAAAACACGAGTACCGATGAATTAATCTCTATTAAGGAGGGAAGCCTCGTGCCAAGAAAAGGACATGTAGGCAAGCGCACAGTCTTGCCGGATCCGCTGTACAACAGCAAAGTAGTAACAAAGCTGATAAACGGTATCATGTTAGACGGCAGGAAGGGCGTAGCCCAAAAAATCGTATATGGCGCTTTCGAGCAGGCAGCGGCCAAAAAAGGCGCTCCAGCCATGGATGTTTTCGAAGAAGCCCTTAACAATATCATGCCAACCTTGGAAGTAAAAGCCCGCCGCGTTGGTGGCGCAACCTACCAAGTTCCTATGGAAATCCGCCCTGAGCGTCGCCAAACTTTGGCTCTTCGCTGGATGGTAATGTTTTCTCGCACAAGGAACGAAAAACGCATGATTGACCGCCTAGCTAATGAGCTAATAGATGCATCCAATAATACCGGCGGCGCAGTAAGAAGAAAAGAAGAAATGCACAGAATGGCCGACGCCAACAAAGCCTTCGCCCACTATAAGTGGTAGAGCTTCGTGCTGAAAGCCAACAATATTAATGAGAAAGGGAAATCGATAAATGAGAGCTTTCCCACTAGATAAAACAAGAAATATAGGAATAATGGCGCATATCGACGCGGGTAAAACAACCCTAACCGAGCGTATCCTTTTCTATACAGGCCGAAACTACAAAATCGGCGAAACCCATGAAGGCACAGCCACCATGGACTGGATGGAGCAGGAGCAAGAGAGGGGCATAACCATCACTTCCGCGGCGACGACCACACAGTGGGAAAACCATCGTATTAATATTATCGATACCCCAGGTCATGTGGACTTTACCGTAGAAGTGGAACGATCACTGCGCGTACTAGACGGTGCGGTAGGTGTATTCTGCGCCAAAGGCGGCGTAGAGCCCCAATCAGAAACCGTATGGCGCCAAGGCGACAAATATGGCGTACCCAGATTAGCCTATGTTAACAAAATGGATATCATGGGTGCCGATTTTTACAATGTAGTAGGTATGATAAGGGAAAGATTGGGCCATAACGCGATACCGGTACAATTACCGGTAGGCGCCGAAAGCCAGTTTAAAGGCATAATCGACCTAATGGACATGCAATTCTACCAATTCGGCGGAGATCATGGCACAGAAATCGAAACTAGCCCAATCCCAGACGATATGCAAGCCAAGGCAGAGGAACACAGGCAAGCCCTTATGGAAGCCATAGCGGAAACCAATGAAGAACTGATGGAAGTCTTCTTCGCAGAAGGAGAACTATCTGTAGAGGCAATGAAAAAAGGCCTAAGAGCCGCTTGTATTGCCACAACTATAATCCCAGTTTTCTGCGGCTCTGCCTATAAATTCAAAGGAGTACAAAAACTCCTAGACGGTGTCGTAGAATACCTCCCGGCTCCAACAGACATCCCAGCAATCAAAGGTACCATACCCGACACCGACGAGCCAACAGAGCGTCAATCCTCAGACAGCGAGCCATTTTCAGCTCTGGCCTTCAAAATCATGAATGACCCCTTTGTAGGCAAACTTGCCTTCTTTAGGGTGTACTCTGGCGTACTGGCTGCCGGATCATACGTCTACAACTCCGTAAAAGGAAAGAAAGAACGTATGGGTCGCATCCTACAAATGCATGCCAACCATAGAGAAGACGTGGACAAAGTATACGCAGGGGATATAGCCGCCGTGGTAGGATTAAAATTCACCACAACAGGCGATACTCTTTGTGACGAAAGCAAAGAAGTAATACTAGAATCCATGAACTTCCCAGAGCCGGTAATCTCAGTAGCAATCGAGCCAAAAACCAAAGCCGGCCGTGACAAAATGGGCATCGCCTTAGCAAAACTTGCCGAAGAAGACCCAACCTTCAAAACACACACCGACCAAGAAACAGGTCAAACAATAATCTCCGGCATGGGCGAACTTCACTTAGAAATCATAGTAGACCGCCTGCTTAGAGAGTTCCGCGTGGAAGCCAACGTAGGTAAACCACAAGTAGCCTATCGCGAAAGCTTCAAGAAATCCGCCGACGTTGAAGGCAAATATGTACGCCAATCCGGCGGCCGCGGCCAATATGGTCATTGTAAGATACTCTTCGAACCACTAGACGCCAACGACAAAGAAAACACTTACGAATTCGTAGACAAGATCGTGGGCGGCGTAGTGCCCAAGGAGTATATCCCAGCCATCAATAACGGTATCCAGGAAGCCATGCAATCCGGTATTCTGGGTGGATACCCAGTACTAGGTGTTCGCGCAACCTTATACGACGGTAGCTACCATGATGTAGACTCATCCGAGATGGCCTTCAAAATCGCCGGTTCAATGGCCTTCAAAGATGCTATGAGAAAAGGCGACCCCGTACTACTGGAACCGATAATGAAAGTAGACGTAACCGTCCCAGAAGAATATATGGGCGATGTAATAGGCGATATAAACAGCCGCCGAGGCAGAATAGAAGGCATGGAAGCAAGAAACAATGCCCAGCTAATCCACTCTTATGTACCTCTGGCAGAGATGTTTGGCTACGCAACAGACTTACGCTCCAAAACCCAAGGCCGAGGCATCTACGCAATGGAAATGCACCACTATGAGCCGGTACCAAAGAGTGTACAAGAAAAGGCAACCGCACAGAAATAACCCCCCTAAACCGCGCAAAGCGCGGTTTATATCAAAGTTTTGGTCAAGCTTTTTCAAAAGCTTGCGGGGCTTGGGGCAGCGCCCCAAGGTTTTATACCCAAACACTGGACAAACCAGCCAATATTGTTATACTGTGTAAAATCATAAATTTAGGAGGAACAGACCAATGGGAAAAGCAAAGTTTGAAAGAACAAAGCCTCATGTAAACATTGGTACCATCGGTCATATCGACCATGGTAAAACCACTTTGACAGCCGCCATCACCAAGACATTGCATGAGCGGTATCAACTTGGCGAGGCCGTTGCTTTCGATAAGATTGACAAAGCCCCAGAAGAAAAGGCAAGAGGTATCACCATCTCTACCACTCACGTAGAGTACGAAACCCCTAACCGCCACTACGCCCACGTAGACTGCCCAGGCCATGCTGACTATGTAAAGAACATGATCACCGGTGCAGCCCAGATGGACGGCGCTATTCTAGTAGTAGCCGCTACCGACGGTGTAATGAGCCAAACAAGAGAGCATATCCTACTTGCTCGCCAGGTAAACGTACCAAAAATCGTGGTATTCATGAACAAATGCGACATGGTTGAAGACGAAGAACTCTTAGACCTAGTAGACATGGAAATCCGTGAGCTTCTAGATAAATATGAGTTCCCAGGCGACGACACCCCAATCATCCGCGGTTCAGCTCTTCAAGCTCTAAATGACCCACAAGGCCAATGGGGCGATAAAATTCTTGAGCTGTTCGAAGCCGTAGATACTTTCATCACCACCCCAGAACGTGACGTAGACCAGCCATTCCTTATGCCTGTTGAAGACGTATTCACAATCACAGGCCGTGGCACAGTAGTAACAGGTCGCGTAGAGCGCGGTACTCTTAACCTCAACGACAAAGTGGAAATCATCGGCTTCACAGATGAAAAGCGCGAAGTTGTTGTTACCGGTATCGAGATGTTCAAAAAAGACCTAGGCACCGCCCTTGCTGGCGACAACGCCGGTATCCTTCTTAGAGGCGTACAACGTACAGATATCGAGCGCGGACAAGTACTGGCAAAGCCCGGTACCATCACCTCTCACACCAAATTCCAAGCTCAAGTATACGTACTATCTAAAGATGAAGGCGGACGTCACAAAGCATTCTTCACCAACTACCGTCCACAGTTCTACTTCCGTACAACTGACGTAACTGGTGTTATCACCCTTCCAGACGGCGTAGAAATGTGTATGCCCGGCGACCATATCGAGATGACAGTAGAACTTATTGCTCCAATCGCTATGGAAACCGGTTCAACCTTCGCTATCCGCGAAGGCGGCAGAACAGTAGGAGCTGGTGTGGTTGTATCTATCACCAACTAATCATTAAAATTTAAGCTTTGAATTAAAACCTCAATGATATACAATATCATTGAGGTTTTTTTATATGTTTACGCATTAATTATAGCAATTCCCCCTTTAAACGGTTCCGCCCGAGCCTAAAATAGCGGACGCTTCAGTGCTTTTTCGGCGACAGGCGGGGCCGATTTAAAGGTGAATTGCTATACATTGCCTTTATTAGTATATAATTTTATTGGCAATTGCCGATAATAAAAGTATAGTGGCAAAAAGGAGTGATATCATGGGACAACAAATAAACGTTAATATTCGTATGGATAAGGATTTAAAAGAGGGTGCGGATGACCTATTCCACAGGATGGGACTTAATATGACCACTGCAATTAATACATTTGTCCGGCAATGCCTAAGAGAAGAGAGCATACCCTTTCAAATTAAACCTTACAATGACTATCAAGCAAAAATCAGGCTCTCTATACGTCAAGCCGATGAGGGCAGATTAACATCATTCACAATTGATGAGCTAGAAGCTTTGGAAGATATGGAAACAGATAAAGCCCGTGAGTTTATCAACATACGCCGGAAGGAAGCAAGTCAATGAAAATTTCCTTCACAGACAAAGGCTTAGCCGAATACATGGAGTGGCTAGAAATCGATAAAAAGAAGCTGAAAAAAATAAATGAACTTATCAAGAGTATCCTAAAGGATGGGTTATTGGACGGCATAGGAAAACGAGAAAAACTAAAATGGATTGAGGGTTATACTAGAGAAATTGATAAATTCAATAGATTAGTTTATAGAATGGACGAGCACAAGAATTTAGAAATAATATCCTGCAAAGGGCATCATGGGGATAAGTAGGGCGGTGAAGATATGCAGTCAACTAGATTATTCGAAATTATTTATCTTCTGTTAAACAAAAAATCCACAACAGCTAAAGAGCTTGCGGAGCGATTTGGTGTATCAACGCGCACAATTTACCGGGATGTAGATGTCCTTAGCCTAGCCGGAATCCCTGTCTACACAGAAAAAGGTAAAAATGGCGGCATAAGCCTTCTTCCGGACTATGTGCTCAATAAATCCATCCTAAGCGAAGGAGAACAAAAAGAAATCCTTTCCGCATTACAGGGCCTATCCTTAATAGGCGACGGCGAAGCGGGGCAGGTCTTAAAGCGCCTGTCTGCAATTTTTAATAATACAGCCGCCGACTGGCTGGAGGTAGATTTCTCAGGCTGGGACTATAACAAGGAAGATATCTTTGGCGGCTTCAAAACTGCAATACTGGAGCGCCGTATAGCTGAGTTCGATTATTACTCAAGCTTCGGCGAACTAACGCACCGCCGGATAGAGCCAATCCAGTTATGGTTTAAATCCAAAGCCTGGTATATAAAAGGCTTCTGCCTAGAAAAGCAGGATGTCCGGCTTTTTAAGCTGGTGCGAGTTAGTAATTTAATAATAACCAGTGAAACATTCACAGAGCGCGACCTACTAGCCACCCCACCCAATCCAGGCCGCGCAGTCAATCACAGACCGGATGTAACATTGTGCCTTCATATCGCACCGGAAATGACGTTCCGCGTCCATGATGAATTTGATACTAGCATGGTAGAAAAACAGCCAGACGGCAGCTATATCGCTACAGTTACCTGGCCGGAAGACAATTGGGTATATGGATTTATTCTATCATTTGGGGAATACATTCAAGTGCTAAGCCCGCCACATATAAAAGAAATCATCAAAAGCAAAGCCCAAAAGATAATGGATAAATATTAAGCATAACCTAGGACATAATGACTCATCGCAATGCATATAATGCACTGTAATTAATGATACAGTAAATATATGGATTAGGGGGTTTTAATGATAGAAAAATTAGATAAAGCAAAGAATATGCTATCAATATTTAACAGCCTATCACCAAAACACAAGTGTATGTGGATTGTGCTTGGAGCTTTTTTTGCACTCCAAGGCTTATGGTTCAGCTTGGCCTTTTATACAATAGGAACAGGCGAAGGAACTCGCGGATTTCTTAATTCCATAATCCTGGGCTCAGTCACACATGCTGTGTTTTTCTATCCACTCATGTTAATTGATCTCTTACTATTTGTGTTTATGGTGTGGTGTTCATGTAAAAAATCATCACAAACTACTCAACCCCAAGGGTCGGAATCGCCATGCAATAATGATTCTTTAATATGTAAAAACTATCCGCAAGACAAGTGGAATATGTGTCATGGGGATAATATATATACACTTACATACGAAACACGAGAAAAAGCTATATATGAAAAAAAAGTAAATATTATCCCCATAAAAGATAGCATAAGAGAGTTCATGGATGGTACGTATTCATGGACAGGAGACAAAAAAATCTCTCCTTGTTTATTAAATACTAATTGTCATTTAGAGCCTCGCGAAGATTTATTGCGCACGGCCTACTACCTTCGTTTTGACAGTTATACCAAGATTGAGAAAAACAAGCCAATTCCATATACTATACGTGTTGATCTTGAAGATTACGGACACAAGGCTAAGCCACTAAATACTTTTATAATTTGGCGTCCAGCAAAAAGTGTCACCTTTGTTGTGAAAATACATAAAGAAATACCTACAAAAAATAATTTTTTTGCTGTATCTCGTGAAGAATACGGTGAAAATGACACATTTTGGGATGAATCAGGGAATGACAGATTGATTAGTGAACGTGAGGGTGACTATGATGTTTATTCCTATACATTCCAGAATCCTAGACTCATTTGCGAGTATGGGATAAAGTGGGAGTGGGATGAGTAATAATAGCGCTGCTTGGAAATAATAGAGAAGCTGGACAAGTAGCATATAATCACTATATGGTAGCCATGTCCATACTATACAGAAGAAGGAGGATGATCATTATGACTGGAAGTGGTATATCGGTGATGTGCGCGCACTAAATGTTAAATAAGTACAATTCTTTATTTAGAAAAAGGAGCTGCCATATAGCAAGCTCCTTTTTCATGCTCTTTCTTAGGCTATGTCATATGGAACTACATCCACCCATCAATCTTCTTCACATTCATATTCATAACCAAATAATTGTTAGGTGACCCAAGATAATCATTATCAGCAGAAAGCCCGATAAAACCCTTGCCAAACAGATCATTGATATGAGAAGACATGGAAAGCTGAGGCAGCCTGCCGAGGAAGTTCTCCCCATCAAACATATAAGCAATCTGGATTGGCGAGGCATACTCACCTTGAGGGGTAAAATCGCCGCCGCTTGCGCTTGCTACATATATCGCTTTGCGTCCACCCAGGAGCTCTTTTAAGGTTTTAGAGCTTTTTGCAACAGCCAACCCATAAGGAGTCGCGCTTGGTGCAGAGTCATAATCCATAGATGCACTACCGCTTATAGGCAGGCCGTACATTTTAGCGGTACGCTTAGTAGTGTAAGGAGCCTTAATCTCACCGTTTTTAATTAAAGCAAAACGGTCATCGGGTAGTACAATCCCCTCTCCATCAAAGAAACGATTAAAGCCGTCTTTAGGGTTGCGATTAACCACTAAAGAAAAATCATCGCTAAATAGCTTCTCACCCGTTTTTCCAGAGAAAAGTGATGCCCCATTTGCAAATGCATCTCCGTTTAAATCCATGTAAAACTTCATCAAAATCTGGAACATACTGCCCAAAAATACAACGGGGATGGTTTCCCCAGCTTCGCTAAAGTCGGCCTTTTTTTCGTAGGCTTCGCAGTTAATGGATACTGCCTTTAGCAGATCGTCATAGTTTAGTACCCTAGCATCGTATGAGCCAAAGCCATCCATTAGGTTTTTCGACTCTCTATGCTTCATTACCAGGCCGTACTCTACATATCTGTCTTTTTGTATTAGGGAGGTGCCAACATCATTAACCAGAGACTCCTGAGTCTCTACTAGGTTGATTTTGTTGCTAAACAAAAACTGTGGATACCTCTGCCCCATTTCCCTTAAAAGCTTCCGAGATACCTCAACAAACTCCTCGTCGCTTATCCCCAGCTCCTTAGAAAAGTCTTCTTCTCGCTTGATATTTTCTGTAGGTGTAGCATCATATGGTAGCTTGAAGCTCAACATGCTTTTAGCTCTATTTGTCAGCTCTGCATCGTTATAATCTCCAATTGCGCCGGCTATCCCAAGGCAATTGTTATCATAAAGGCGTATCCCGGTTTTCTTGATATTAGAACGAAGTACCGCGCTAATCTCACCACTGGTAACGGTAAGGCTGGTCTTCTTATGGTTTATACATATAGTCTCTTTAATCACGCTCTTTCCTCCTATTGCACTGTCATATTCTTAACACGAATATACGGCCCGCCGAAGCCCACAGGTAGCGGATATTGCTCCATTTTTCCACATCCACCACCTATAAAGGACCACATCTCTACCTTGTCAGATATTCCGTCTATATCCCCAAGGGCCTCAAATACATTGCCTGTAACAACGGAGACACGAACAGGCTTATCAATCTTCCCATTCTTCACTAGATATGAAATCCGTGGTGCTATAGTAAATGTAGACATCCCAGATCCATGAGCCAAAGTTTTTACCAATATACCATTCTCGGTTTCGGCAATAAGCTCTTCAAAGGTTTTGCTACCCTTATCAATATAGGAAGTGGTCATGCGCACCAGAGGCTCATATTCAAATGACATAGCACGTCCATTACCGGTTACACCTTCCTCTAGGTCTGTAGCACTTGCGGCATGGTGCAGGCGGCCTGTTAGCTCGCCGTTTTTAATCAGATAGGTCATCGTCGCCTTGTTGCCTTCGTCATCATAAGGGGTGTATCCATTGCCTATGATATTGCCTGTCTCGACGATGGTTAGATCATCACCACCCACTTTTTTACCTAGTTTCCACTCCTGCCTGGTGGCTTCGTCACCAATCATAAAGTCAGACTCACTCTTATGCCCAAAACACTCATGTACAAAAACCCCAGTTACAAAAGGCGCAAATATAACAGGATATTTACCCGGCTCCACAGCCACAGAGTTAAGCATAAACTCTTCACATTCTGCCAGTGCCTTTATAAGATCATCCTCAAAGCCCTTCAAATCACTGAAGGAAATACCTGGGACAGAACAAGATTCGTCCATTTTCCTGTCCCCATCCATCATGGTAAAGCTGGCGTTAAACCCGCACTGCTGCCAGTCAAAGATGATATCCGCCCCTTTAGAGTTGTAAAACTCCTTCACTGTATAGTTATCCGTGTACCACAGGCGCCACATCTTCACATATTTGTTATCTTTGATAAATGGCATAGTCTTGTGTAGCAATTGGATTTTATCTTGAAGTGGCACTCCAGAAACCTCGCGTCCTACAAAGGCCATTACTACATCCTTGTGTGCGCTTAGGTTTTTGTAGATAGGAGCATCAGCAATATTGGGGTTAGGCTTTGCTAGTTTTGCCAGGGCGTTAATTTCATCCTGGATGCCCTTTAAATCCGATGTCGAGGCGTTGTACCACATAGCCCCATCGTATACCCTAATAAAAGCCGCGCTGTACTTCTTTTCCTTACAGTCCTGAAGATTTTCCATTGTATACGCGATTTCGGTAGAGAAAACATGCTCTATCCTAACATCGGTGTACAACCCTTCCGGGAAAGTATACTTCATTGACACATCCTCCTTTGACTTCCATTTTTTATCAGAGTATCATGGCATAGGACATGCGTCAAACATAAAACCCCCGGTACATTCACCGGGGGTTTAATTTTACCTAAGCAAATCATTTACAATATCCAAAACATCCCAAAGAATATGGTCTGGAGCAGCCTCTATAACTTCAAACTCTAATTATATCGCCTTGTTTCACCATACTTCTTCTCCGGTAGGCTTACCCCAATCAACCAAGGGAGAATTATATGGATTTTCGGCTATTGCCACATCAAAATCTGTTCCATAAAAATCTTCAAAGCGCTCTTCAAGTGATTTGCTTATACGCATTGAGGCTTTTTTAATTATTATTACATTACCGTCCATTTCAATATCTACAATATCATTTTCCTTAAGTCCAAGGTCTTCAAGATATGGTTTAGGGATTCTCACACCTCTTGAGTTGCCCCATTTAGAAATTACAGCAGTCATCTCCTCCACGCCTTTCATTTAGGATATATATAGTATATACTAAACACAAAAAAACACTACAAGGAGAGCGAAAATGAAAGATAAATACATACACGACTACCTAGGCAAAATCACAACAATAACAATAGATCGCCAAATAGGCACCCCACACCCAAAGCACCCTGAAATAATCTACCCAATTAACTACGGCTACATCGAAGGAATACTAGCCCCAGATGACGAAGAACAAGACGTATATGTACTAGGCGTGGACGAACCGGTCACCACCTTCAAAGGCCGAATAATAGCAGTAGTCTACCGCGAAAACGATATAGAAAACAAATGGGTAGCCGCCCCAGACGGTGTATACTTCACTGCAGAAGAAATAGCCGCTGCAGTCCATTTTCAAGAGCAATTCTACAAAAGCCACATAACCAACCTAATCGAAGCGCCTAAATAACCCGCTCAGCAACAACAATATAACGCCGATTCCCACGCCTCCTGGTATGGGTAGTAACCAGAGTCACCAGATCCCGGCCACTCTGTATAAAAAGCGCGTCCGTCTCATGGGGCTCTACAATCATAATATCCACCACTTCATACACCATAGTCTGAATAAAATTGGCAACCCAAACTTCATCCCCAATCTCTAGCTGCTCAATATCTCGAAACACCCGGCCATGGGTCATATTCCGGTGCCCCGCAATCACCGCATTGGTATTAATCCCACCAACAGGAAAAGAAGAATGAATCACATGTGCCGCTCCATTATTAAGATGCTGAGGGCTTGCACCAAGATATATTGGTACCATAAGCTCCATCCGAGGGATACTTAAAACCCCAATAATATCTGTATCAAGCCCAAAGGGCAGAATATTGAAAGAAGGATGATTATACGCAAATGGATCCAAAAGATGCACCTGATTCTCCAGATACAACCGATGATTTGCAATAGCAAGGCCAGTCATCACATTAGTAAGCCAGAATCGCGGATCTTCCTCCAGCACAATGTCATATTCATCGCTAATATTTAATCGTTCCCGATATTCCAACCTATACGAATCCATCCGCCTGGCAAACTCCGTAATGGCTTCCTGGGCACGAGCATCAAATCGCCTATGCTGTACCCGAGGATAAAAAAAAGCTCCAACCGCCAAAATCATAAGTGCAATGCTAATATATATCTCCCGCTTCAAAAATAACCCACCTTATTTCAGTTTGTATCTATACTATTATACACAAACCCACCATCATAAAGCAACCTCAGCAATATAGGTTCAAACCCAAATTCCTCCACAATCCTCGCTACCTCATCCCAAGCGCCCTTACTCCCCTTCCCTACCCGCTTCCTCGCACGAATAAGCAAGTTTTTAGGAGTATGCTCCATATCAATAAACTCAATAATCTGAGCCTTGTACCCACAAACCTCCAATAAATTCGAACGGATAGCATCTGTAGCAAGAGCCGCTATCCGTTCTTTTATTATCCCATAACGGCTAAACAGCTCCAAAGACCGAGGCCTCATTTGCGCCTTCAGCTCATGCTGGCAGCAAGGCACAGCACAAATAAGATCCGCCCCCCATTTTATTGCATTAAAAAGAGCATAATCCGTAGCAGTGTCACAAGCATGAAGGCTAATCACAATATTAAAACTTCCCTCACTCCCCCACCCCGCTACAGGAGGCGAAACCTGTTTTCCTATATCCCCTTGAACAAATTTCAAATTAGAATACCCATACTTATCCGCCGCCGCAGAACAAGTCTTCACAACATGTGCGTCCAGATCCATACCACAAATATTAACCCTAAGCCCACGAATCACAACAAAATAGTGATATACCAAAAAAGTAAGATATGACTTTCCGCATCCAAAATCTACAATATTAACAGAAGTACCCTCTGGCACAGCTTCTACACCTGTTTCATCAGAAAGTAGCTCCAGAAACCGGTTAATCTGCCCAAACTTATCCCCCATGCGCGCTGCAATCTTACCATCTTTAGTAAACACGCTCATATCCACCAAAGCCGGAATAGCCTCACCCTCAGCAATTATATAATTCTTTTGCCGATTAAACCCCTCAGTAAAATTAGTTTTGCGTGGCTGACAGGCAACTTTCTTGCGGGAAGTAAGCAACTTCCCCTTCTTACTAATCCGAGCCGAGTACTCATATTCTCCATCCCAGCCATGATATTGCATGAAGGTCACACCAAAAAGCCCGTCAATAACAGGCCTAAGCTCCGCAAGGTTATAATTACTATGAAAAACCTGCTTAGCCGTATACATACTAAGCTGAAGCTTATCCCCACTAACCTCAATGGTAGCGCGGGTGTGATTTTCGCCTTTTACTGGCTGACTTAGCACAACTTTATATAATCCATTAGGTAGTTCCATCATTGTACCTCTTCATTTTTAGCGTTTTTTCCTAGGTTTTATATCGCGGCGCGTTTCCTTCTTTGCCCCCTTGGGCCTCAAGAGTGATTTAGGATCATGCCCTATCAAATCCTTCCGCCCGGCCCTAATCAGCGCATTTTTCACAATATCATAGTTTACAGGCAGCCGATACTGCATAAGCGCCCGCTGGGTGGTCTTCTCCCGCTGACTTTTAGCCACAAACACCCGCTTCATATTACGAGGGTCGAGCCCCGTATAATACATACATGTAGAAAGTGTCCCCGGAGTAGGATAAAAATCCTGTACCTGCTCTGGCTGGTGGCCTACGCTTTGCAGATACTCTGCAAGCTCAATCGCATCATCCAGATTGCATCCCGGATGGCTAGACATCAGATAAGGCACGAGATATTGATCTTTTTTTAATTTCTTGTTAACAGCATCAAATTTCTGGGCAAACTCCTGATAAGCCTCAATACTGGGCTTACCCATATGCCTCAATACCTTCTCAGAAACATGTTCTGGAGCAACCTTCAAGCGCCCACTTATATGATGCTCACACAATTCCTGTAAAAAAGCATCCCCCTTAGGGTCACCAAGTACATAGTCAAATCGTATCCCTGAGCGGATAAATACCTTCTTCACCTTAGGAATTTCCCTCAGCGTCTTCAGCAGCTTCAAATAATCTTTATGATCATATTTAAGATTGGGGCAGGGCTTAGGCGCAAGACAGTGCCGTTTACAAGGAACTACACTCTCCTTAGTCCACCTATCACATGACGGCCCTCTAAAATTAGCCGTTGGCCCCCCTACATCATGTATATACCCCTTAAAATCCCCATCATGAGTAAAACCCGCAGCCTCAGCCACAATAGACTTATGGCTGCGAGACTGTACAAGCCTCCCCTGATGAAAATTAAGGGCACAAAAATTACAACCGCCAAAACACCCTCGATTACTGGTGATGCTAAACTTAACCTCTTCAATAGCAGGTACTCCCCCTGCATCCTTGTACATAGGGTGATAATCTCGCATATAAGGCAATGCGTAAACCCGGTCAAGCTCTGAAGTAGTAAGAGGCTTGGCTGGTTTATTTTGCACTACATAAATATTGGAATATTCCTCTACCAGCACCCGCGCAGTAAGATAGTCCGCATTGTGATATTGAACCATAAAGCTCTTAGCATATTCCTTCTTACTATGAACGGTAGGCTCTTTTATCATTTTAAAGGCTGGCAGAATAATTGGCTCATCCAAAAAAGAAACATCTTTAGTCTTAAACACTGTCCCATCAATAAAAGTCAAATCATGCACCTTAAGGCCACTTTCAAGCGCCTCGGCTATTTCTATAATCTGATTTTCTCCCATACCATACACAATCAAATCCGCCGCACTATCTAGCAAAATAGACCGTCGCACCGCATTATCCCAATAATCATAATGGGCAAGCCGCCTAAGACTGGACTCAAGCCCCCCAATAATAATAGGTATATCCTTATAAACCTCTCGGATTTTATTACAATACACAATTGAAGCCCTATTAGGCCGCTTCCCAAGTTGCCCACCGGGAGAATAAGCATCCGATTTCCGCTTATGCAGGCTTACAGAATAATGATTCACCATAGAATCAATATTGCCCCCAGTAACCAAAAAACCCAGCCGTGGACAGCCAAACGTAGTAAAGTCCACGGTAGTCTTCCAGTCAGGCTGCGGAAGTATTGCTACACTATACCCACGCGACTCCAAAAGCCTGGCAATAATACTAGCCCCAAAAGAAGGATGATCTACATAAGCATCCCCAGTAACCAAAACAAAATCCACTTGACCAGCTATCTCCCTAGCTGTTGTAGGTAAAAACGGCATAAAATCAACCTTTATAGTTTTTGTGACATTATACACCAATAGAAAGCGGTTTTGATGATTGGAACAAACCCGATCACATTTGGCTTTATCCTTGATAGGGTAGAGAAGTGAAGAGTGAAGAAATTAACAAAATAAAAATGCACATGCCACCCGACTGAGATTGGCATGTGCATTTTTATTCGCGCTTTTGGGGGAGATATCTTATTGCGGCTCTTCGCATACATCGCAGTCGCAATAGTCAACGCAGACAGACAATGCAATTGCAATGGAGCGCCCCTGTGGGGGACCTAGTGGCGGAGGATGATCCCCTGAGGCAGGACCTGCGTAAACAGGCACTATAGTACTTAGTACCAAGATTAAAGTGATTACTGCGGCGGTTAACCTTCTCTTCATACTTCAGCCACCTTTCATCATAAACAATAAATCCAATCATAAATCTCTACAACCATGCTTTTCATGTGTAAAGCTTTCTTGGATTGACCTGATTTCTCATAGTGCCGTGAAAGAAACTTGCAATATTCAAGCGCAGCAATATGATCATGATTTTTGCGAAAATATGGTATTGCTACAGTTTCTAAATACGTACTGGCTACCTCATTGTTCTGACTTATACGACGGCTAATAGTAAGATAATATCCCTGAGCCTCAAAGTATATAGGCCATAGTTCATTCTTGGTATATATGTCCTTTGCTATCTTTAACTCACGCTCTGCATCGGCAAATTTCCTATTCTTTATAATACATTGAATTTTATGAAAAAGGGCTGCACAATAGTTATCTGTGCCTTTTAGATGATATGTTAGAGCTTGATCAAGATAATCAATGGCTAAATCCCAATCTTCTCTTTTTTCATACAAACAACCATAGCAAAATAAAATGCGACCGATATTAGTATCATCTTTGGTGCTTTTAGCCTTTATCATACATTTTTCAATTATTTTTTCAGCTTCACGTATATGATTCACTTTTATATAGCTCAATGTGAGCCCAATACCCAGATGAAGGTAAAGATTTGCATTTCTGTCTTCCGGTTGTTTCTGTAATGATAAATTCAAGAAAAAGATAGCTTTGTGCAGTTTCTCAATATACCCGTAGCACAAAGCTAAATTATGATAAAGCCTCAAATCTTCTTCCGGTAAAAGATTAGCATTATCATCCTGTAACTCATACGCCTTTTCAAAAAACATCGTACCGCTATTATAATCACCAAGCTTGCAATTAAGAAACCCCATACTATAGTTATAATGATATTGATTTTCTTTGCTTGTATTGCTCAGATGATCTTGGACAGCAATAAGTTTCTCCTCAGCACTTTTACAATCATCTTCAGCCATCAACATTTGCGCCTCAAATATTTTAGACAACATAACCATATCAGGGTCACAAGGCTCTAAATTATCAATATTTTCTAAGTCCTTTTGTGCTTCCCTAGCCGCTGTCAGATTTCCGGCCCTAATAAAATCACGGTAGCGGTAACGCTCTTCCTTAAATACAGCACGTTCTTCGTCTGATAAAGGAAGCCCACACAAACCAAAATGAGCTCTCAATTTGTTCTCTTGTGTTAGTGTATAGCTCATTCGGCCTTCTTCAATTTCAACAATAGTGTCGAGATTAGTCTTTGCTAATCTGGCAAAATCTGACTGAGATAACCCATGATGATTTCTAAGCGTATGTAATTTCTCCATTACTGATAATGTGCTCAAAAATTTCATCTCTGATAATGTAGCCAAAAGTTTCACCTCGCTTTGATGTTTTATGTATTGAAAATACATATTTTTCTGATGTTCATCACTGCATCTACTATATCTTACCATAATATAGATGTCAACATATTTCATCATTTTTTTCTGTTTTATTTGATACCTAAGTCCATAAATGTAGCAAGGCCATTAGAGCAATAAAAAAGAATCGGCTCCCACCGATTCTTTTTTGTTGTATTATATGCAGAAAACACATCTCACTTCAAAGGGATATATTGTGCTAAAGCACAATTGGATTAATCCAAAACATAAACCGTAACCTCACGGTTTGCACCATCCCAGAAAGTAATAGCATTAAAGTTTTCTATTACAAAGCGAAGGGGCACCAAGACACGGTTATTATGCAATTCTGGTGTACCCATTCCGTCAGGTAAGGGTTGGCCTACAGGCAAACTAAGAACCGTGTCGTTGTAGTAGATATACGCCGTGCGGGTTGCTCTGTCCCAACGTGGAGTTGCGCCCAGGGCTTCTGATACCAAGCGGATTGGTACCATGGTGCGGTTTTGCGTGATAAATGGGGCTGCATCGCTTGTTTGTGGTGTGCCCCGATAATAGTAGTTATATTGGTTGATGGTTAGGCGTAATAACGGTATCGGCAATTCATAAATCATTGCGCCTATTATTCCTGAGCCTGAAAACTCAAAATAAAAATAGTCGCGGTCTGGTGAGAAGCTGCCGGGGATAGCGGTATAAATCCCTGTATCCGGGTCAATTACAAAGCCTCTAAACATCAACAGTTGTTCATCGCTTATATCTAAATCACCTACATATACGCTGATAATTGTAAGGATATCTTCCGCGGCTTCGCCATCTACCAATACAGTTATTCTGTGCATTTCTTCTTGTAGGAACATGGCGTTTAGGTCATCAATCAGAAGTATTTCTGATACAAAATCCTCTGGCAAGTCGACTTCGATATTTATCAGCTCTATTTCTGCATCTTCGCTTAGGTCATGCAATGAAGCAGAAAACCTTGAAGAAGCGACAATAGGTATAGGGGATGGTGCTGGGGTAAGTGTTGGTGACGGTTCTGGGGTTTCTTCCGGGGCTGACCATGTACCGCCCGATGAAGGCCGTCTAGGCCTAAGTAT